>Ga0194135_10000105_pt1 | contig 47202 bp, 55 predicted proteins | sample LitLau_LLRF_2013_FD_134024 | JGI IMG/M metagenome (GOLD analysis project Ga0194135, IMG submission 134024) | Freshwater sediment microbial communities in response to fracking from North America - Little Laurel Run_MetaG_LLRF_2013 (version 2) | ecosystem: Environmental > Aquatic > Freshwater >...
AGAGGGGCTGCTGCAACACGCCGCAGCCAAGGCTTTCTTCTTGTTGTCGTCCATTAAAGTCCTCACGTAATCAATAAGGCCTGACGGCCAACACCTGTATAAGTAGCCAGTATTATTCCACAGCGCTCAAGGATCGCCTACCCCTGATTTGCGATTTCTGCTGCGGCGTGTTGCAGCAGCCCCTCTAGCGCGGCCTTCACCGTTTGTCGGCGGACCTCATCGCGATTCCCGGGGAAGTGCCGGCACTCGCAGGTCAACGTCTCTCCCGCGCCCCAGGCCAGCCACACGGTCCCCACAGGCTTCTGTGCAGAACCGCCATCCGGCCCGGCGATACCACTGACCGCCACGGCGAAACGCGCATGGCTCTTGGCCTGCGCCCCGCGAACCATCGCCTCGACTACTTCACGACTGACCGCACCAACCGAATCAAACAACCCGGCCGGTACATTCAATTGCAGGGTCTTCTGGCGGTTGGAATAGGTCACATAACCGGCCTCGAACCAGGCCGAACTGCCCGGAATCCGGGTAATCGCCTCGGCAATCCCGCCGCCGGTGCAGGACTCCGCGGTGGTGACATGGGCATTCAGAACCTGCAGACGCCGACCGAGTTCAGCGGCAAGCTGGGTAATTTCTTTCACAGTCCTCTCCTGATGGGGCTGGCGTGTGCTTACCGTACACCAGGAAAGAAGGCTTGCAAGTGACAAGCCGTCAGGAAAACCAACGGCTCTGGAACAAGGCTTCAGAGGAAGTGACCGTGAACAGTCACGCCCTGCGCCAGGAACAGCGCCAGCCACCAAGCTGACGCGGCTAGTCCAGCGGCCAAACCCTGCCGAAATGGGCAAAAGCACCGGCCCCTGTTCATCCACCTTCCCTGCGCAGGCATGTCAGGCCAGCAAGTCCCACGTCAAAGCTATCGCGCCACCCGGAGTGGATGCGTATGCCCACAATGCCTGGCCTGCGGGAATACGGATCGGATACGGCATGACAATCTCGGAGTCACTGCCGGAAATGCTAGAGCCATTGCCAGAGAAGATGATTGCCGCATTGGAGATGGAAGAGCCGGTCGGCCCCACATACAGATCGACGACACCGGTCGAGGTCTTGATCAACCCCGTCTGGATGATCAGGCCACCGGTGTTTTGAGCGGCCGAAACGATCTCCACAATCCCTTTTGGGAATACGGTAATGAAGTGCTTGCCCATGGTTACTGCGTTCATATTGTTCACCTTTGAATGGAATGGTCGGTCACTGAAAGTGCCGTTTTCATGTCGCTCAAAGGCGATTGCCCAAGGCTCGAGGCCTTCACATGATTCAAGGTTCCACAGCGGGAACATTTGATCTGGAGCTCGGTAAACTCGCCCACACGGGCGAGAAGTCGTTTGCACTGCCCGCATCTGCATTCTTTTAACATCGACAAGCCCATTTGATTTCAACCGCCCGCAACCCCGGCAACGATCCACTTTCACGTGAGCCTCAAGGCCCTCAGCGGATTGCCGGAGCACCTTGCAACAACACCTGAGACTCCCGCACCCACTGCTGCAACGCCCTCAATTGCTCGGCGTTGGCGTGGCATTGGCTGTAGTTGTCGACGACGCTGGCGGCGACGGTAGAGAGTGCAAGGCCCGAGGCGGCGTCATCAGCGACGCTGGGGCCTGCGGCCACGGGCAGATTGGCGGCGCCGGCGTCGTGCACCCGGACAAAACCAGCAGGTACAACGCAGGCGTTATCAGCCGCTTTCGAAACATGGATCGGAACCTCCTTGGTAATAGTGGCGCCCGCCTGATAGACCTTGACGACGCGATCGACATACTCGACCACCACCTTCTCCTTGACCCGGCCCAACGCCTGGCCCTGCTCGAAGGATTGTTGCAGTCGAGCCTCGTCCAGGCGCTGCTGCTTACTGCGTTCGCTACCGGCACCGCTGACGAAGCCAAGTGCATAGAGCAACCCAGCCACGACCGCGATGGCCAGCCAACTGCGGATATTCATCACGCCCTCCCTTGACCGATATGAAATGCATCAAGCGACCTGCAAAAATCCCTGTAGCCGCTGCCGCAGGCTGCGAAAAGGTCCGCAGGACCTTCCCTCCAGGTCCAATCGCAGCCGACGGCGGCGGCTAAAAAAGCTGCCCGCCTCCGCATGAACTCAGACCACGGGCAGGCACAAAACCGCCCGCGCCCTGGCCCAGAGTTGCAGACGATCCTGCAAGCCGTTCAAACCGCCATTGATACGGCGGGTGATGCTGTTGAACTCATCGCGATCGGCCAGGGCATTGAGCCCGCCGCGCTCCCAGAACCAGGCCGCCGACTCGGCGGCCCATTGCGGCTGCTCCAGCAGTTCCGGCAACTCCAGCAGGCGCTCATCGCCAAACAGCCCGAGGCTGCACTGGCGATAGTTGCTGCGCCCGGTGATCTGGATCAGCCCACGCCCGCGATACCGCTGGCCATCGCCGTCGGCCTCTGGGGTGTTGCCCAGGCGTGCGGCGAGCGTGCCGGTGTCGTACTTGCTCAGGTATTGATCACTGCCCAGCTCGCGCACGTATTGCAGTTGCCCGGATTCGTGACCGATCTGAGCCAGAAAAGCCGCCTGACGCTTCGGCGTATCGATCTGCCGATGGGCCATGGCGGTGTTGAGTGGAGAAACAAAAACGCCCGCTTGGCGGCGGGCGTTAGGCATGATTTGTTGCAGTTGTTGTTCGGTGATTGCCATGGTCGGTGTTTGTAAATGGATAAGAAAACGCCCCGACTGTGCGGGGCGTTTATTGAGCGGGGATTTGATCGGGCGGTCGCGGCCAATCGACATCTGAGGGAAATCCTGGTTGCTGCTGAAGTCGATTCAACGCTACCCGGTAAAGCTTCCAGAGTTTCAGCTGTTCCACTTCGCTTGCATTGGCGATATCGGTATCAATCGCGTCCTGCAAAGGCCCCATGCGGTTTGCCGCGATCGCCAGGAGCTGGTCTCGCCGCCCCAGCACTTCATCAATCGAAGAGGGAGGAAACATAGTTTCCAATGGGGCTTGTTCTGAGAAGTACTCTCCTGGAAGAAGATCCTCCTCAACATTGACCGCACGCCAGCCTTGACCATCATTGCGTACTGCAAAACTCATAAAACCTCCTCATACCCATGAATTGCTACGGCCCCTGCCGCGCTTTGAGACGCGACATAGATGCTCATGCCCTCAAGTACAACTTCTGCCGACATGACATCTGGAGAGGTATTCGTACCACCGGCAATAGTCGTCGATATCTGCGGAGCCGAGGAGCTGCGAGTCCCAAGGTAGCTTGAGTTGGATGCGATACAGACATTCGACTGAGCGCCGCCGTTGTAGCTGGCAATAGCCGTAAGAGAGACAGATATCGCAGTGGGCGGTACAAAGTTGACCAATGACACTTCCCCCCAAGTGGGTGCTGTGGAGTTCCAACTGCCAACAACCCCTGCCGCCACAAGCCGGTTAGACACAACATTGGTGCCTGCCGCCAACAGCCACTTAACCTTGGAACCGCGTTGCCGGTATCGAAGCGGGTACTTGTTGACAGCATCGGTAAAAAACGAAGTCACCCGTACTGCAGTGAAACCAGCAGGAAGCACCGGTTCATAGACAAACAACACAGGTGTAGCACCAAGCGTCTGCGTCGCCGGATGACTGGCAGTAATCTGATTGGCAGAATCGACCGACTGGACCACGGTTCCAGGAGGGAAAGCCCCACCCGCGAAAGCCATTCCCTTGCGCATCTGGGCAGTGCTGGGAATGCCTGTAACCACATTCGAGCCAGCCGTCGCGCTCACCGTAATGGCAGGCATCAGAGCCGCGATTCCGGCTACTACCTCACCATTGGTTACTACCCACCCGCTGTACCAACTTGAGGCTGCGACAGCACCCAGATCAAGCCCATTAAGCCCATTGGTCAAAAGGTTGATGCCGACATTGACATCAGTTAACACAGATGCTGCCCCAGCAGTTCCAACAATGAGCCGCTGCGCTCTAATGCCGACTATGGAGTTATGACCAGAAGCAGAAACAAAAAGTTTTTGAGGCTCCCCGACAGCAGCCATTGCTTTGACTCGCTGAAGTTCCAAAAGCAAGGTCGAGATATCAACTGCCCCCTCATTGACAGGAGCATTCCAAGCTTTGATGCACCACATTACAGCTAGATTTCGAGGCCGTGACTCGTCCCCCCCAGACGCACTGGTTGTTGCATCCAACTCCCCAACCCAGCACAAACTCGTAGAACCGCTTTGAGGCATCGCCGTTTGCTTGGTTTTATAAGAGTGTGTATGGCTCTTGTTTTCACTAAGTTGATAACTACCAATTACCCGGCCGCCATCCACCCCCCGCCCATGATCCCAACCTCGCAAAAACTCCCCTCGCGACTCCGGCAACCGGAAGTTACCCGCGCCCTCGCCCCCGGTGTTGAAGGTCGTGCCCAAATAGGCCGCCAGATCCGGATAAGTCGCAGCGCTCTGCACACTGCCGTCCACCTCCAGGAATCCCGTCGGTACCGTGCCCTTGGGAAACGGCACCATGGCCCCCACCGGCAGGGCCGACATGTTCTTCAGCAGCGCCTCGATCTCGGCCTTGGTGTAGGTCACCGACTTGGTATACGCATCGGTGATCCCATACTCGGCCAAGGTCGTGCGGATCTTCTCCGGCGGAATCGAATCACGGACGATCGCCTTGATCGCCGCCAGCAGCTGATCATGCTCGGCCTCGGCCGGCTCTTTCCCACCCGCACGAATCACGTTGAGCAATTCATCGGTCACCGCATTTCCCCAGTCGGAAGAAATCAGTGAGCCGACTTGCCCCGTGACCGGGTTCTCGTCAACAAACTTCCCATTTACCAGCCCGACACTGGGCACACTCTTTGGATAATCCACTCGTCTGTCCTCTAGTTGAAATTGAAACCCAGCAACGCAAGGTCGATGGGTAGCCAATAAGTCAGAGACTCCAGGCCTAGGCCTGGAACGATCTCAATGTGCTGTGTGCGTCAACTCGCCCAGATGCCGAACTCTGGCCAAGCCGATAACGAACTCGATCGCATCAACAATTGACCAAAGATATCTGCATCGGGATTTATCAAAGGATAAGAAAGGTGAAATGCCCCATCGAAGGACGAGGAGTCGGAAACTATGCCTTTGGCATCGTCCCGATAGTCAGAGGGTTGAAACAGGTAATACGCAAACCACCGAAAACATCAATGAAGCACTGTCAAAAAAAGTCAGACGCTGCGGAAAATTCAACAGCCGGCCAACCTGCAATGAGCATCGACGCCTCATACAAGCCAGCATCAACAGCAGCAACCAACTCGCTCTCACGCATAAAGCAGGCCTGTACATACGCATCAACGGCACTATCACAAACCTGTATCTGACGTGCGTCGAGCTGCACGAAAGAACCACTTTCCAGCTTCCAGTGGATTACGTAGTTGGCATCTCGTCCTGCCCTTACTGCGGCTCGAGTGAGCTTCGCCTGGCTTGCACGATCCGTTTGAATAGCCAAGCCTTGAACAACGATACCGCCTTCCTCACGCCTGAATCGTTCATCGGCAATCAATGCCAACATATCGGTAGCGTTAAAAGAGAGAGTCGGATATTCGAGAGAGAAAATCTCTCCTTCCAGCAAGTGCTCGACACCGTCCACCGCCCTGCAACCCCGGCCATCGGCTCGAACTGCAAACCCATTCATAAGTTGTCCTCCCATCCAAGACATTGCAAAACACCTGTCGCCGCATAAGAACCGAATCGAATCGTTGGTCCTTCCAACAAAAACAGACCATTGGCAGTAGGTACCGGCGAAGAAGGGTTATAACCGCCGACGAAGGGTGCAGCATTGAGCGATGCAGTATTCAAGTAAATAGGCGCTTGCGCGGTATAGGCGCTGCTGGGGGCAAAGCCAACGTAGCCGTTGTTGGTACCGGCAGTCAGTGAAATTTTTGCCGCGGTCGGAGGAACAAAAGCAGAGACGGCAACATCCGCAGCGGGGCTGACAACCCCAGAGGCCATTAGCGGTAGATTTGGTACATTGGAACCCGGCATCACCTTGTACTGAACGCTGTTACCCGCCTGAATAAACGACAACAGAAACTTGTTTGCCGTGGAGTCGGTTCGCGTCCAGCTGACACGGGCCTTGTGGGTGTACCCCACAGGCAACAGAGGAGCTTTGTCACTGAGCGACAACAAACCTGCGACACCTGCACCTCCCCAGATCACCCAGACGCTGTACCAGGTGGAACCGGTCAGCAGCCCGCGGTCCAGGCCATTGGCCCCCAAAGCCGTAGCGTTGATCACAAGATTCACGTCACTAATTGTCTTGAATGACAACTCGTTACCAACTACTAGTTGATCGACCATCACATTCACAGATGAACTGAGCCCCGTAGTCGACGCCTTCAGACCTTTGTAGATCCCAACAACGGTGTTTTGCTGCGCGTTACGCACATCGATAGCCAGAGCGGCAATATCGATATTTCCCTGATTGCTGGGTGCATTCCAAGCTTTGACACACCACATCACCGCGAGGTTTCTAGGTCGGGTTTCCATACCACCTGATAATGCGGTTTCTGTAAGGTACTTGTTGCCATCGGCGGCAATACCGCCAGCGTATCCTGATCCCGTTTCGGTAACGACGTTGGCGTCAAGCGCGTGCTTGTGACTCCTCAATTCGTCGGCCTGCCAGCTACCCAGACCACGCCCAGCATCCACCCCCCGCCCATGATCCCAACCCCGCAGAAACTCCCCTCGCGACTCCGGCAACCGGAAGTTACCCGCGCCCTCGCCCCCGGTGTTGAAGGTCGTGCCCAAATAAGCCGCCAGATCCGGATAGGTCGCAGCGCTCTGCACACTGCCATCCACCTCCAGAAACCCCGGCGGCACCGTGCCCTTGGGAAACGGCACCATGGCCCCCACCGGCAAGGCCGACATGTTCTTCAACAGTGCCTCGATCTCCGCCTTGGTGTAGGTCACCGACTTGGTGTAGGCGTCGGTGATGCCGTACTCGGCCAAGGTGGTGCGAATCTTCTCTGGCGGTATCGAATCACGGACGATCGCCTTGATCGCCGCCAGCAACTGGTCATGCTCGGCCTCGGCCGGCACCTTGCCACCCGCACGAATCACGTTGAGCAATTCGTCGGTAACCGCGTTTCCCCATTGCGAGGAAATCAGTGAGCCGACTTGCCCCGTGACCGGGTTCTCGTCGACAAACTTGCCGTTCACCAGCCCTACGCTGGGAACACTTTTCGGATAATCCACTGGTTCTTGTCTTCTCTAGTCATAGTTGATGTACACCTGGGTATGCGCCGGTGTACTGCGATGGATCAGGCACTCCAGGGCGCTGCCCGGGTTCATGCCAAAACGTTCGCCCCAATAGCTCGCGCCGAAGCGCCGGCCCAGTTGCAAGCGGCCGCCGGTATTGAGGGTCCACATGAAATTCGCCCGCCAGGTGCCGAAATGCGCGTGACCAAAACGTGAGCGGCCCATGCGTGGGGTGCTCAGTTCGGTGACGCTGGCATTGGGGTAGCCCTGGCTGCGGGCGATTTCGACGAAGTAGGCGGCGCGCTGGCTGCCCACCGCCAACAGGCGGCGGCGCACGGCCAGGCGCCGGTCTTCGAACAGCGGGGTCAGGCCCAGGCAGGGATCGGGCAGGTTCATGACCTTTTCCCAATCGGTCACCAGTTCGCTGACGCTGGCCGGGTCCATTTCGTTTTGCAGGTCCACGGCCCGGGCGTCGATGCGCGCCAGCTCCTGGGAGATGCCCTGCAACACTCGCTCAAGCTCCGGCACCCGCTCCGGGTCCCAGGCCGGGCCGCTGGGCAGCAGGCTGCGCAGCTGATCCTGGTACTGAGCAGCGCTTCTTATTGCTGCCATTGGCAACCTCCAAATACCAGCAACTGATTATTCGCCGCCGGCACATCGGCCAAGGGCGCCAACAGTTGGTGATCCTGCTCGCCGGTGGCGCTGCTGATGGCTTCGCGGATATGGCTGAGCAACAGGGTCTGGCCCAGACCGGCCTCGCGGCTGTGCAGGTCGCGCAGTTGGCTCTCGACGGCGGCGCGCACCGCGCTGGTGTCGGGGGTCAGGCGCAAGGTGTAGGTCACCGGCAGCATCACCGGGGCCAGCACCTGCACCTCGGCGGTGACCGGGCGCAGCGGCTCGATATAGGCCTGGACCTGCGCCAGTTGCTCGGCGTTGGGGATCGGCAGCGGGTCATCGTCACGCATGACGAACAGGCCCACCGTGCCTGGCCCCAGGTAGTTGCGCCGGCACCAGGCGCGGGTGATGCCTGGGCATTCCAGGGCCCAGGTTTCGTAGTCGTCCGCCGAGCCGCCGTGGGGAATGATCCGATAGGAGCGAATCACCCGGGAGCGCAGGGATTCGAGGCTTTCCCGAGCCACGCCACCGCTCAGGCCCGGGGCCAGGACGGTGAACGCGTTGCCGATGCCTTGCACCGGCTGCACCGCGGTCAACTCCAGGCCCGCATCGGCATTGCCCAGGGCCCCGCCATCGACCGCCTGGATCGTGGTGCTGTTGAGCCCGGCGCTGGTGGTGCGCGCGGCGGTCACCTTGTAGCTGCGACCGTCGCTGCTCTGCAGCAGGGTATCGACATCCAGCACGGCGCCGGCCGCGGCCATGAAGCTGACGCTGCCACGGGCCGCCTGGGCGGCCTTGCGCGGCTGGTTCAGGCGCAGCGCGGCGATGCGCTCCAGGGTCGACTCATCGGCCTTGTCCGGAAGGATCTGCTCGGCGATCCAATCCAGGTAGCCGTACAGGCCAAAGGCGGCACCACTCAGGGTGCGGGCCAGCACTTGGGCATCGGACTGGCGCAGCGAATCGCTGGCCAGGTCGCTTTGGGTGCGCTGAATCAGCACCGGCAGCGAAGGGGTTTCAAACGGCATAGGTCACCTGCCAACTGTGAATGGGGTTGAGGTCCAGGCGTTCGCCGTCGGCCAGGATCAGCACCGTGCGCAGGTTCAGGCGCTGGGCGTCGAGGCGCTCGGTGATGATCTCCACGGCGTTGCAGTGGCCATCGTCGATCAACCATTGCAGGGCCTCGCGGGCATAGAATTCGGCGTCGAGCTGGGTCTGCCGGGTCAACTTGACCCGGCGCAGCAGCCACAGGCGCGAGCCGATGCGGTCGTCGGCCACGCTGGGAAAACTGTCGCCCCACCAGCCGTAGCGCTGGTCGTCGTCCAGCGCGTCGTCATCGGCGGCGCGACGCCAGGTGAACAGGCTGATTTCCACGGCCCGGGTCAGGGCGTTCTTCAGGTCATAGGTGGCGAACATGCTTAACCTCCCACGGGTACGCCGGTCTGGCCAGGACCGGGTTGCACGCCGCTGTGGACGTGGTTGATCTGGCTGATGCCGGCGGCGACCTGATCGCCCTGGGAGACGATCTTGCCGCTCATGCTCAGGGTCGGACTGTCGATGTTGACGCCGCTGCTGGCGCGGATATTCAAGGTCGCGGTGTCGATGTCGATGACCCGCCCGCGCTTGAAGTGGATCTTGTCGCCCTCGTCGGTGTAGATCGCCACTTCACCGGCGGCCAGGGCCTGCAAGCGGTAGCGCCGGTCGGCCACCACCAGCACCACCGCGTGGGAACGGTCGCCCCCCAGAAAGGTGGCGATGCCCTCGGCGCCGGCCAGGGGATTGCTGGTGAAACCGTAAGGCTCGAAATGCTCCATGTCGTCGTTGACCTCGCCGGCGGTAAGGCGCATTTGCAGCGATTGCAGTTTGTTGGCCGAGTTGGCGAGCACCACGGTGCCCCGCGCCAACAGGCGTGTCAGTAAGCTCATGCTGAGTTCCTTGGAGGGTAGGAGCCGGCTTGCCGGCGAACAGGAATTGCGCGGCTTCGTGCCGGATGCCTTCGCCGGCCAGCCGGCGCCTGCGGATGGGCGCGGGTTTCAGGTGTTGCCGGGTGTCGGGTTGGCGTCGAAGGTCTGCGGCGGCGCCACCTGCAAGGTGGTGATCGAGCCCTGCTCGGACAGCGACCAGGTGACCTTGGAGATCAGCATGTCCTGGTCGAAACCCAGCACCGGATCGATCACTCGCACCAGGGTGTTGTGCTTCCACAGGTCGCCATTGCTCTGGCGCCAGCCCTGCACCTGATAGGTGGTGGTCAGTGCCTTGCCGGTGCGGGTGCCGCACTCCCAGTCAGCGCGCTGCTGAGCCAGTTCGGCGCTCAGTTGCGCGGCTTCGTTGATCACGGTCACGCGCTTGCGGGACACCCTGGCGTCGTTGGCCTGACCCGACACCTCGCTGACCGCCGCCCCGCTGCTCTGGTCGCTGCCCTTGTGCTGGCCGATCACCCGGTACTCGGAAAACACCGCGGAAAAATCCATCGCTGCATTGGCCGAGAGAATGTTCTTGCCCAGCTCCAGGGCATCGCTGGCGCGCCCGCCGCTACCCGGTGCCGCCAGCAGCAGGTAACCGTCGGCGTCATCGGTGGAGAACACCCGGTACAGCGTCAGCAAACGGTCGATGGAGGCGAACACCGTCTCCCCCGGCACGATGCTGTGGGTGTGCAACTTGCCGGTCGGGGCGATCTCGCTGCGCACCCCGACCCCGTAGGATGCAGCCAGGGCGCGAACGATGCTCAGCACGTCCTGCTGGCGCCATTGGCTCGGCCGGTTGATGGCCGCGCAATCCACCAGATCCTGGGTCAGCGAACCGCCCTGGATGCTCAGGCTGATCTGCTGGCCGTCGTAACTGATCGGCGCCTTGTAGACATGCCCGGTGAGCACCAGGTCGCAACCGATGCGCACCTGACAGCGAGCGCCCGGACGGATCCGCACCTGCGAGTCCTGCCCCGGCCATTGCCAGGTGATGTTGAGGCTGAAGGTGCGGAACTGCCGCTCCAGATCCGCACTGATCTCCACGCTTTTCCAGCCGCTGTAATCCAGCCCGTCCACCGTCAGGGTGACGATATTTGCCAGTTCGTCCATGGGTCACTCCCGAGCGATTTGCAGGTCGGCCGGCGGCAGGAAGCCCGGATGGGCCACCCGGTTGCGCTGCACCACTTCGCCGACCCGCGTCGCATCGGCGAACCGCTGATAGGCCAGCACCAGCGCCGGCATACTGCTTTTGGGGCTGAGGCTGACCAGTCGCACCCCCGAAGAGGCCACGGCATTGAGGTGCCCCTGCAGTTGCTGGCGCAGGCTGTTGAGCGCCTGGTAATGCATCGGATCGGCCTTGAGCGCGGCCTGCCAGATCAGCTCATTGAGCTGGTCACGCAGGGCCAGCACATCGTCGGCCACCGGCACCTCCAGGCGCTGCACCGGCCGGCTGGCCTGCTGTGCCAGGGGCGGCGTGTTCTTGAGCTTCACCACGGGCGTGGCCACCGGCAACGCCGACACCAGCCGGGCGATCTGCACCAGCAGCGCATCCTGCACCAGGTTGGCCACCGCCTCGGCCGCCGCCGTGGTGTCCTTGCCGGTGGTCAGCTTCGGCGCATCGATGCGCCGGGCCGCCTCCACCTGCTGGGAAATATCGGCGAGCATCTGCCGATAGCCGGTACGGGCAAAATCCTTGAGCCCGCGTACATCCTCCAGCAACCCCTTGAACTCCGTGCTCAACTCCTTGGGTATTTCCTTGACCGCCTTGACCAGGGTGTTGAGGTCGCCATAGAACTCGATCAACGGCTTGAACTCGTGCTCGATGACCGCATACACCTCTGTCAGCCCCTTGCGCAGCGCATCCACGCCGATCCGCGCCTGCTTGATCAGGTTGGTGGCGAACTCGAAGCGCAGCACCGCCGAGCCCAGCAAGGTATCGCTGGCCACCAGCACCTGCTGCTGGGTGTTGACCACCGCCGAGGGAAAGCGCAGCGGCTGGTCCGGATAGAACTTCAGGCTGAAGGTCACCAGGCCGCCATCCTGGCGGCTCTGGGTCATCTCGCATTCGCCGACCTTGACCTGCATCCGCCCGAGCCAAGGGTGCACCAGCTCGCCGCTGCCCTCCTCCAGGGCCTTGAGCAGCCTGTCGCGCTGCTCCAGGCAATCGGCACCGACGATAAAGGCCGTCAGGTCATGGATCTTCGCCTGCTGGCCAAGGCCCTCGAAAAACGGCTGGTCGCGCTGTGGGTACTCGTGCAACTGGCCTTTCTGGCCCACCGGGGTTTTCGCCTGATCGACCCAGAACGGCACGCCGCGAAAGGATGCGGGCAACAAACGATCACGCCAGTTATCCGCCATGGGAACCTCCTAGGGAAAGTGAGCGATAGCCCAGGGTTGAAGCCACGTTCAGGCCGGGTTGATTGGTCTTGGCCTGTTCGGCACGCAGGCCTGCCGGGGCGTTTTCGAAACGCACGGTCAATCCGCCTTCGAGTTGCGTGCGGTTGTTCGCGGCGTTCTGCTGGATCAGGGCACTGGAATTCTGGGTCAGCGAGCTGCCCTGGGTTGCGGCAAAGGGTGATGCCAGCCCGCCTTTACCCTCGGCGTTGATTTGCCTTTGCGCCTCGGTAAAGCCTTCGACCTTGCCGGTGACCGTGGCAATCAACCCTCCGAAACCGCCTTCGAACAGCTCCTTGATCGGCACCATCAACTCTTGAAGCTTGCTCCACAGCTCGGAAAACCAATCGGCGATAGGGGCCCAATTGGTCATGATCAGCTCCATCGGCGACCAGTCGAACAGGACCTCAATGGCCTTCCTGATCGAGTCGATACCCGGTTGCAACTCGGCCCAGATCGAACTGAAAAAGCCCGTAACTGCGCCCCAGTTGTTGTAAAGAATCACCAGCGGAGAGAAGTCGAATAGCGTTTGCAGGACCTTCTTGATCGCATCGATACCCGGTTGCAGCGCCGCCCAGATCGAGCTGAAGAAGCTGCTGACAGCCCCCCAGTTGTTGTAAAGCAACACGGAAGGAGAAAAGTCGAACAGCGTCTGGAACACCGTTTTGATCGCCTGGATGCCCGTTTGCAACGCTCCCCAGATCGACGCGAAGAAGCCGGTGACCGCGCCCCAGCTCTTGGTGATCATGTCCATCGGCACCCAGTCGAACAGGCCTTTTAGAAAGGCCATTGCCGGTACCGTCAAAGCCTTGAGCAACGCCCAGATCGACGCAAAAAGCCCCGTCAACCCAGCCCAGTTATCGATAATCAGCCCCAGAGGCGACCAGGAGAACACCTCTTTGAAGAAGTCGACGACCGACGCCGTCATCGCCTTGATGCTGTCCCAGAGCCCGGCAAAGAACGCCGTGATCGCCCCCCAGTTGCCGATCAGCATGCCCAAGGGCGTCCAGCTGAACAGGGTTTTCAGTCCTTCCAGCGCCTGCGCCGCAAGATTCTTTACGCCCTCCCAGAGGCTGACGAAAAAGGCCGAGATCGGCGTCCAGTTGGCAATGATCACCCCGGCCGCCAGGGCGATACCCATGGCAATCAGCATCAGCGGGTTGGCCTTGGCCACCGTGCCCATCAGGTCGAGCACCTGGGTCGCACCGGTCACGGCGGTTTGCATCGCCGAGAAGGCAATGGCGCCCATCGCCAGCCCCTCAACCAGCTTGGGATTGTCGTCGAGCAATGTCCCCACGCTGTTGAGCATGGGCTCCAGACCGACCACCAGCGCCCCCACCGCCGGCGCCAGCGCGGCATCAATGGCCGAGGACACCTTGGCCATGGACTGACTGAATACATTCATGCCTTTGGCCGCATCGGCCGATGCGCTGGAGTCGCCGACTTCGGCCAGCTTGCCCTTGAACGCGTCGCAGGCCTTGATCCCATCGAGAAACGGGGTAATCAGGCTACCGCCCCTGAACAGACCACTGATATCCAGCTTGCCCAGCCCGGTCTGCTCAAGGTTTTTCTTGAAAGAGTCGACCTTGCCTTGAAGGGCGACGAGTTTGGGTGACAGTTGGTCGATGCAGGTCAACAGCACCGACTTCTTCTCTACGGTTTGTGTGTCTGCCATCACTGCACCTGCTGCATCGCATTGATCCGTTGCGCGTGCTCCAGGGATTCCCGGAGCACATCCAGTGGCCTGGCCATCATCTGTTCGGGGTCGACCTTCCAGAACCAGGCCAGGTCATAGGCGACAGCGATCAGGTCGGCGATGGCTGCGATGCCGCACTCATGAAAAAACTCGCCACCGCCCAGCTCAAGGCGTTGAGGTCCACTAGGTCCAGCTGGTTCACCGAGGACGGTGGAATGCCGGCGCAGACCGCGATGTATTTGGCCGCAACATCCATGTCGAGGCTGACTTCTTCGCTCTTGTCGATCTTGTACGGCAGCGCCTTGATCGCCCGCACTTCCTGCACCGTCGGGCGGCGCAGGCTGAGTTCGGCCAGCGGCTCGCCGTGGGCCTCGATCGGCACTTGCAGCTTCACCGTGTTGCTCATTGCCAGGTCCCCTTCTGCCCTTCGAAGTTCAGTTCGATGCTGGCGTCGTCACCCTTGGCAATAGGCTCGTCCACCAGGTAGGCGCCGGCCAGCACGTAGACCTTGCCGTTGGCGAACTCACAAGTGACGGTCATGTCGGAACCGGCAATCAGCTGCTTGAGCGGAAAGTCCGGGGTGTGCAGCGCGGTGACTTTGAACGACGGCGTCAGGTCGGTTTCCTTGTAGAAACCCGGAACCACGGTTTCCCGCTTGACGGCCATCAGCGGTGCTTCGCAGCCGCCGCTGATGGTCAGTTGAGCGCCGTCCACTTTGACGTAGCAGGTGCCCGCAATCAGTTGACCCATGATGTTTCTCCCAAAAAATAAGCCCGCTCAAGGCGGGCTGAAAAAGCGCAGTGATGCAGGTCCGGCTCAGGCCGCGGCGTCGTACTGCAGGCGGAATTGGTTGAGCAACGCGAACACCCGCAGGCCGTTGATGTAGTCCGGCGGGAACAGCACGTTGACCCGGCTCGGGTCCTGCACGTCGCGCTCGACGATCAGGTGCTCGGCGAACAGCTCGGCGTTCTCCACATGGCCTTCCAGCTCCAGCTTGGCGTACTGGGCGATCAGCTCACCGCGAATGGTGCTCGGGGTGACGATCGGCTGGCCGGCGCCGAAGCGGGTGCCGTCAGAGGCCAGCTTGTGGCGCCCGTACTTGCTGGTGATCACGCTTTGCAGGCGACGCACGATGAACGCCGACTGGTGCATGGTTTCGCTGTCCAGGTAGGAGTTGTCGGCCTGACCGTAGGCGTTCTTCTGGTAGGTGGTGATCGCCCGCTGAATGCGCATGTAGCCGCCTTCGTAGTAGGCGGTGGCGATGCCGTAGCTGAGCAGCGACTGGCGCTCGGTCAGGGTAAAGCGCTCGCTGGCCGGCGCCGGATCGATACCCGGCAGGCTACCGCTCTGGGTCGGACGGCTGGCATCGGCGGAGATGAACACCGAGGTCCGCGCCGCCAGCGCTGCCGCCTGGACCCACACCGGCTGAGGCACACCGGTTTCCAGGGCCTGGATGGTGATGTGCTGGTCGTTGCGCGCCTGGCCGGCCGCCACCAGGGTGCCGACGGTGCCGCGCTTGGCACTGTAGACATGGCCGAACAGCTGCTTGGCCCAGGACCAGCGGCCGGTGTTGTCGTCCATCACCGCTTGCCAGGCATTGAGGCTGGCGGTGTCGGTCCAGGGCATGCAGATGAACTCGAACGGCTCGTCGCCCAGGGCCGCCAGGGCCGCGACCTGATCCGGCACGCCAGTGCCGCCGGCCATCTTGCCCAGCACCAGGGTCAGGCCGGCCGGGGTTTCTTCGCCATTGCTCTTGCCCAGGCGATTGAGTTGCAGGCTGATGTCGTTGCCGCTGTCGCCGGTCCACTTGGCGCTCAGGGTCACCGTGCCGTCGACCGCAGCCGCAGTTACCGGCAGGTCCACCGCCGCGTTGATCTTCAGCGCCAGGGCGCTGGCGGCCTGGGCGGCGCTGGCGCCACTGACGATCGAGGCCTGCACCCGTACCCCGCCGACGTACAGATTGAGCAGGCCGGCGGCGCTGGCGCTACCGGTGATTTTCAGCTCGGCCTTGGCGACGCTGCCTTCGGTGCTGTGCAGCGGCAGGCACCAGATCTCCCCCACCGGGTCGGTCTTGCGCCAGGTTTCATACATCGAAGCGAGCATCGAACCTTGCCCGCCGATGCTCTTGGCCAGGGCCACGCTGGACACCAGCACCAGCTTGCCGAGGTCGTCGCCGGTCTGGTTGTCATTGACTTGGGCGACGATCAGACGGCGCATGGCCGAAGACGCGCTATTGGCCGCCGAGTTGTCCATCTCGGCGTAGAACAGCGGAACACGGATGTCCGCCGGGATATTGCTGAAACCGATCGCCATTATTTGGCTCCTTGAGATTTCGCCGCTTTCACGGCTTTGCTAGTGATATCGCCATCGGCCAGACGCCGGCGCCACCAGGCGTTGTCCGGCACTTCACGGCCGGAGGCGGGCAGCAGATCGCCTGCTTCCGGGTCCGGTACGGCGCGGCCAGCGACCGGCAGCACGGTGATGCGTTTGCTCATTGCTTCAGCTCTCCTGAAAAAGTCAGCTCCAGGCGCCCATCGGGGCCCGGTTTCTTCAAATTGGGATCCGCCGGATCGATGGCATCGACCCGCACCGTGACCCCGGTCAAGGACGGCAAGCCGTCGAGTTCACGCTCATGCCAGGTTTCCGCCGGCTGGCTGGGCAAGTTGCGCCCCAGCTGGAACTCGGCGAAGAAGCGCAGGCGGTAGAGCAAGCGGGTGGCGTCGAGCGACACCAGCTCGCCGCCGTCGTATTGGATCGGGTTGTACTCGGCTCCGGGCTTGAAACCGACCAGGGCGCGCCATAGTTCGGCACGCAGGTCGTGGAGTTGGTCTAGGGCTTGTTGTGGGTTGCTGGCATCGAGGAGCAGGACGACTTCGAAGCGGTCGCGGATGGTCTGACGGTGAACGTTCTGGGCAGTGTTGCCGGAAGCCAAGTCGTTGATCGGAGCCCAGTACGCAGCCGGTAGGGGTTGGCTGGTGTTACCGCCCAGAGTATCGAGGTTGATGCCCGCCAGAATGCGCCCGCTGAGACGGGGACACTGGCTTTGCAGCTGGTTGATAACAGCGCTGAGTTTCATCGAGTGGCTCCAGGACCGGGACTGATCCAGGTCCGTTGCGGGCTGCCACGATCGAGCATCAGGGCCTCTCGGGAAGCAGTTGCCATAGGTTTCTCCAAGGCACAAAAAACCCGCCGCAGCGGGTGAGAGAGAAGTAGCCTGAAGCACCTGCCCCAGGCCGATGACAAAGTCCTGCGAATGCCCGCAGGACCGCAGGTTCAGGCATAAACGATCACGCACTCGGACAGCGCGGCGTAGAGTCCGGCCGTGACTGGCCCTTGAGTTCCGACCAGTCGAGCCATGAACTGCAACCTGTCGGTATCCGCGGGGTAGTGCGCAGCGGCTTGCCCCAGGATCATGGCGTTGCCGAGCGCATCCAGGATCTGCACACCGACATTTCGCGCCGCGCTCGCTCCGCTGCGCTCGTTCTCCAGTGTCACGCCGTCATGGCTAACACCATCGAAATAGACCTGAACCGTCTTCGCGCCGTGGCACTTTTGCGGGTCAAGCAATACCTCGAACATGACCGCCGGGCCGCCCCCCAGGTCAATCTGCGAGGCCGATGCTGCTCCCAGATCAACAACCCGCTCCAACTCCACGGCGCGAGCACGCAATGGCAGAAGCTCCACACCGGTACACAGATCGTCGTCGATGCTGCAGGTAGGCGCGACAACCGTTGCCAGGAAGTTCATGAACTGAAGATGTTTTTGCGAAGTCATTGATCTATTCCTTCAAGTCGACAGGAGCCGATAGACGTTGATCCGGCACCTGTATGGTTAAAGCGCAGGCTCCCGGAAACTCCCGGGACATTACGCGCAACGCATAGACTCCCGCCGGCAAGGACTGCGATGCCGCAGGAAACGCGGTTCTACGGCCGCTGTTTTTTCGCTAATCGGCCTCTCACTCCTGCCCGACAGGCAGCAGTGCTCGACCTTCATTGAGCCCCGCCTGCAGCGCCGTCCAGAACTCGGCATTTTCATAGCCCATGGCCCAGACGCTGGTGCCACCCAGGCCCAGGTTGGCAACCAGTGCGGTCTTGGTCTTGATGCTCGCGGCGTCGTCGTACCAGAGCACCGGTTGTGCGCGCTCCGGGGTCCATTCCACGCCATCGGCGAAGCTCTTGACCGGGCCCCAGGTGGCGTAAGGCGTGGCCGAGGCGGCGTCCCGGTGGGTGACGGCGCGGTGCTCGGCCATCACTTCCTGATAGGCCGACCAGTGCACTCGGTTGCCAATGCTGTAGTCCTGACCGTAGGCCGGCAGCCCGGCCAGGACCTTGCTCGGCGCGACTTGCGATACGGCGTAGCTGAGCAGCACCTGCTGCCAGTCGGCGCCGGACACGGGGCCGGGCCAGACTTCGTCGTGGAAACCGCCGCTGCTCCAGCCGGGGCCGACCTGGTCGTAGGTCATGACCTGGAAGTAATCCACCGCCGCGCCCAGGGCCTTGTAGTCGTAGCCTTGCAGGTACTCAGGCTCGCGGTCGCTGGACTTGGGCGGGACGCTGATGATCAGTTTCTTGCCGCTGGCATGCAGGGCGTTGCCCAGGGCTTTGACATAGGCGGAAAACGCCTTGGCGTTCCTCGGTTCGACCTGTTCGAAGTCCAGGTTGATGCCGGCAAAACCGCCTTCCTTGGCCAGCCTCACCAGTTGCTTGATGCTGCCGGCACTCAAGGTCTTGTTATTGACGATGGAGTGGGAAATCGCCGGGTCGAAATCAGCAATGCCCTCGTTGTAGTCGGTGACGGTGGGGTACAGCGGCAGGGATTTGGACTGGGCGAAGCGGATGATGTTTTCGCTGGTTGGGTTCATCCCGTCCTGGTGCAACTGGCCGGTGACGGTCAGCCCGTAGGTGCTGCCCAGACCGACAGCAGAAAGGTGTTGGTGGAACGCTTGCAGGTTGCTGTAGGACGCTTCGACCTGGCCATCGGTGTAGGCCAGGACAAAGGGCCCGGCATGGGCTGCGCTTGCCAGCAACAGAGTGCAGCCAGCGATCAATGCCTGAAAAAAATGCCGGATGCCTCGCTTCGAGGCCGGGTTGCTGAAGCCTGGATTCATGAATCCTCCTGCGGACTTTTCGCGTGGATTGAAAGGACGTGAAAGCTGGATCGGGGGCGATCCGAATGAGCCGCTCGCGAGGATGCTCGCGGCACCAATGAAGGGTTAAAGCTGCACCACCCTGAGTGGCTTTTTGGCGGGGGTTTTCTTGGCCTTGGCTTTGGCCTTGCCTTGTTTGCCGCCGTTGCATTCGACCGTGGTGCTCCACCCGGAGGGGTTGAACAGCTGCTCCACCGAGTCCACCAGGTACTCGCCGTCCAGGCCGGCCTTGAAGCCCTGGGCATTGATCAAGCGCTCGGCAAACAGATCGGTGCGCCCGGGCATTTCCAGGCGCAGGCTGGCGCTGCTGCGGTTGAAGGCGGCCAGACGGGCCTTGGCCGCTTGCTCGGCGGCGGATTTGTTGGGGTACAGGTGCCGATCGGTGTGCACCGCCGGCACGCTGGCCGGTGAGTCGCTGTTGCCCAGGTCGATGACCTTGAGCGTGCCGCTCTTCGGGTCCTGATGCCTGGTCTGCACCGCCTTGTGGGTGCTGCTGTCACTGAGGCGGAACTGATAGCGGCTGACGTCGCGGCGGCTGAGGCTGACAACGCCCAGGGCCTTGCCGCTGGCACTCAATCCGGACTGCCGGGGCAGCACCAGCAACCGGCCTTCGGCCACCTTGGCGGTGCAGTCGTACTGCCGGGCCAGGCGGGTGATGAAGTTGAAGTCGGACTCGTTGAGCTGGTCGATCCGCGGCACCTTGGTCGCCACCGGACAGACCGGCTGCCAGCCGTTGCGGGCCGCCAGATCACGGACTATCTGCGCCAGCGCCACATTCTCCCAGCTGCCGCTGCGGGTGGTCTTGCCACTGCCGCGCATGTCGCTGGCCTTGCCGCGGATCTCGATGGAATCCGGCGGCCCGTTGACCACCACTTCATCCACCGTGTAGCGCCCCAGGCGGGTCAATGCCTGCCCGGCATAGCCGAGGAACACGTCGATGGCGGCGCCACGGCCGGGCAAGGCGACCGCGCCGTCACGGTCGTCGACGCGCAGCTCGAACTCGTCCGCTTCCATTCCCGGCTTGTCCAGGGTGCGCAGGGTCAGCAGCCGGTCATTGATCTGCGCGGTGATGTCGCGGCCATCGGCGAGGATGCGAAAGACCGGGGTCATGGCCTGTGCTCCAGAAAATGAAGACCCCGCACGCAGCGGGGTCTGTTGAGTGGAGGCAAGGTCAGTCCCATAGCTGAACCATCGCCTCTGTGCGGATCGGCAGCTCCGGTAGCAGGATCAGTACCCCGGCGCGAAAGGGTTGTGGCTCGTCGGCCAGGCCCTGGTTGGCGTCCAGCACCGCCTCGACGCTGCCATTGAGGTGCCCGTAGTAGCGATGACACAGGGTGTCGAGCAGATCACCGTCAGAGGTTCTGCAGGTCGTTGCCATAGCTCACAAACTCCAGTGAAAACCCTTGTTTGCGGGGAATGCCGCCCGCCAGCAGGTGGCTCTGTTCCTCGTCGATGCTGGTGAGGCACCAGGTGCCCAGCACTTCGCCATAACCCGTGGTCAGGCTCAGGGGCTGCAAGCGTCGGCCAATGCTGCGCAACGCCTGCAACTGCCCCAAACCACCCTTGAAGCCGGGAAAGATCGCGCCCTTGAGGGAGATCTTGTCGTCGCCCTGCCCCACCGCCTGCTGCGCGATGCTGCGGCTCAAGCGCTCCTGGGCCGCCCAGCGAAAGCCGGTTTGCCGGCGCAGCTCATCGAAGGCCGCGGTGTCGAGGTTGAAGTAGAACGGCTCGGCCGCGGCCCCCAGGGGTTGCAGGATCAGCAGGTGCGGGAAGGGTTTCACCGCCTCCGCCGCCGGGGTGTCCTGAGGCGCCAGCGCGCCGGAAGGAAAGATATTGCCCAGGGCCGGGCTGATCTGCCCGCCGATGCGGTTGATCGCCGCGCCGGCCTTGGCCACCTGCTCCTGCAAGGCGCCAAGACGCTGCTGCATCTGCCCGGCCACGGTCACGGCCTGGCTGTACTTGGCCGCGACTTCACCCACCGCCGACTGCGCCGCGCCAATGCTGCGCATGGTGCGTTGCAGCTTGGCGCCCAGCACCGGGCCGACCCAGGGTAGATTTTCCAGCTCCGAGGCGGCGCCGGTGATGTCGCTGATGGCGCCGTTCATGGGCCCCAGCATTTCATCGGCGCTGCGTCGCCCCGCCTCCGCTGCCGCCACCAGGGACGTGAGCCCCGATTGCAGCTGTTCCATATAGGCCATGCCGCCTCCTTAAACGTGTGCCGCGTCGAACAACTGACGACCCGCCGCCTGCCGGCTGTATTCGTCGAACTGAAAGCGCAGATAGGGTTCCAGCTCCCGGGCCAGTTGCGCCGGATCTCTGACATCGCCCTGCACCGAGATCGCCAGGTAGGGCGCGAAGCTGAACTGCTGTTCGATCGCCGTGGGCGCCGCCGATGTGAACGGCTCCGCCGGTTTGAGCAGCGAAGAGGTCGACGCCGACGGTGCCGGGCTGGCCAGCGAACGCGCGGCCTGCCCCATCAGCGGAGGCGTCTGGCCCGACTGGAAGGACTTGGCGATATCGCCCATCACCGGCGGGATGTTCTGCCCGGCGTTGCGCATCATCAGCGGACCGGCGGCGGGCATTTGCTTGAGCGAGTCGTCGGAGCCGAACAGTTTTTTGCCCAAGGCCCCACCGGCGGCAGAACCGCCCCAGGCGCCCAGTGCACCGCCCACCAGCCCACCAATAACAGTACCGATGACCGGCACCACGGAACCAATGGCGGCCCCTGCTGCTGCTCCGGCAGCGGCGCCTGCAAGATTGCCTGCCGCCTCGCCATAGCCTTCGGCTTTTTCATCCTGGGTCTTGGCATTCAGATAGGTGTCCGCAACCTGGAAACCGGCACCGAGCACCGATAGGATCGCGCCGCCCTTGAGCAAAGGTGCGAACCCTTTGGCCACAGAGCCAGCGCCTTTCAGGGCGGCACCGGCCACGCCAGACCTGACCGCCCCCCTGGGCATTTTCTCCAGACCACTGGGCGTCAAAGGGCTCTTGCCACCTTGAATGCCCGCCCCCCTCGCAGGTGGCCTGCGCCTGTCAGCCTTACGCCCACCACGGCCCCGACGGCGTTGCTTGTCCAAGCCGCAGTCGATCATGGGCTCGCAACAGTCAATGCCTAGCGCATTGCGACCGGGCGCTCGCTTTGCCGCCTTGGGGTCAACCTTCAACCCACCCCGCAAGACATTGATCAGGCCCTTGCCCATGGTGTAGACCGCCATGAGCTTTTGCACCGCGACATACGCGGCGCCCAAAGCGACCACACCCTGCACCAACGATGGGTTGTGCTCTGCCAGCTCGGTCAGCTTGCCGACCACCACGGTGATGCTTTTGGCCACCAGATCCGTCACCGGTTGCAGGGCCTGCCCCACGACCCGCTGGCCTTCGTCGATGGCTTGACCTGCTTCAGCCCACAACTGCTTGGAGGCTTCTCGACGCTCCGCGAGGTTCCTGGCGAGAACGCCAGAGGCGCTCAACGAGTCCTTCTTCACCTGCTCGTACTGCTGCCGGCCCTGGGTCTGGGCCAGCAAGGCCGCCTTGATCTGCATATCGGTGAACAGGTCGCCGGTGCGCAGGGACTCTTCCAGAGCCTCAAGCATGGCCTTGGCCTTCGCCGGGTCGGTTTCCTGGCTGATCTGCGCCTGAGCCTCGGCCATCTTCGCCGCCTTGGCCGGGTCGATGGCCCTGACGTAGCGCATGGCCAGGGCAAAGCTCGCTTCCAGGCTCGACATGCCCTTCTGGATACCGGTGTTCAGCGACGCCTGATAATCAATGCCGGCGTCTTCATAAGCCTTGACCGCGTCGCTGGAGCCGATTTTTTCGATCCAGTTCTGCAGTTGACCTGCGGCCTCGTCAGGACTTGCGGCGGTGTTCATCTGCACCTGCAGCATCGATCCCAGCTGACTCACCGCCTGCATGCCGGTGAGTCCTTCCGCGCTGGCGCTCTTGAGCAGCGCCGGGAGCAAGCGCGCCATGTCGGCCGCTTCGAAATTGCCGGCCTGCCCCTGCAGAGCGATGGCCTCAAGAGCCCTTTCCATGACCTTGGGATCGCTGATGCCGGCCTTGAGCTCCAGGGCCCGCATCAGCTTCGCCGTGTCGTCGACACTCGCGCCCTGCCCCACTGCAAACTTGGCGGCCAGCCCTGCGTAGCCTTGTGCCTTGTCCAGCGACATGCCGCTGGCCATCATCTGGCTCACCAGCGCCGCCACATCGTTACGGGCCATGCCCGTGTCACGGGAGGTCTGAATCACCGTGCGGCTCAGCTGCGCTTCCTGTGGCTGGTTGGCCACACCGGCCTTGATCGCCATATCGCGGATCAGCGCTTGATAATCGGCACTGATCTTGACCGGGGCGCGCAGTTTATCGACGCCGAACTTTGCCCAGTCATAAGCCGCCTTGAAGTCGGCCTTGCCCTGGGCAACCTGCTGCAGCCCGCGAGCCTGAAGCTCAGAACCCCGGGCCACCTTGCCCAGCGCTTGATATTCCTGGCGCAGCTTGTGCACCTCAATACCCTGCTGGCGCAGTCCATTGCGGCTCCCTTCCAACCGGCGCAACAGGCCGGCCGCGGAAGCGGCGCCGGTGTCATGGGCCTTCTTCCATTCATCCTGCAGGCGCAGGGTCTGGCCGATGGTCTTTTCCAGCACCCTGGCCTTGCTGCCCTGTTGCTCCAGCTGCTTGATCCGGCCTTCCATCGTCTTGAAGGCGGCGTCCCACGTCGAACTGAGGGCCGTACCTATCACCACCAGCTCCGATACCAGCTTGTTCGCCATCTGCGTCTCCTGCTCCTTGGGTGATGGGCTCAATCCGTGAGCCACCAGACCATGTCGGAAAACCTCATGGTCATGATTTCCTCAGCGGAAAAATGCAGCTCGCGAGCGAGCCGTTTCGCCGCCATCTTCATCACCGCCGGATCAAAGCTCGTCTTCTTGCACCAGGCGAAAATAGCCGGCCTGCAGGCGCTGATAATCCTTGAGCGCCATGCTCTCCAGGTCCTTGGTGCTGATCTGCGCGAGGCTGGCAAACAGCATCAGTTCGCGCTGTTCATCGTCACCCACGCCGGCGGCACTGGCGGCGCGCACATCACGCACCGTCGGCGCGCGCAGGGTGAGCCGGTCGCAGACCACGCCGTTCATCTCCACCGGCTTGCTCAACGCCACCATCACGCTGTCGCTGCTCAGGGTCATCCAGGCCGGGGTCTTGTCGATCGTTTGAGACATGAGGTGTCTTCCTTACAGGCCCAGGGCTGAACGTTGCGCGGCGAGCTGGTCGAAGCCGTTGATCACGCGCTTCATGCCCAGGGCATCGATCTCGTAGATCAGGCGACCGTCGACTTCCAGCTTGTAGTAGGTCAGGGCCACGTTGTGCTTGATCTCGGCCTTGTCGCCGGACTTCCAGTCGCCCATGTCGACCTCTTTGAGCAGGCCGCGCAGGGTCACGATCACCGGGGTGACCTTGCCCTTGAGGCCCTTGAAGGCGCCACGGAACACACCGTTGAAACCGCTGCCATCGGCCAGGCCGAACATCTTCAGCGACTCGCGGCGCACGCCGGTGGTGGTGAAGCCGGCCTCTTGCTTCTCCATGCCCATGTCCAGTTCCACCGGCACATCCATGCCGCCGACACGGTGTTCCTCGGTCTTGAGGGTCAACTTGGGCAGGGTCAGGCTCGGCACGTCGCCTTGAAAGCTGATGCCATCGACGAACAGGTTCATGTTCGCCAGGGTTTCGGGAATCATTGCCATTGCTGCGGCTCCTTAAGCGGCTTGGTCGAGGACTTCGGTCAACCACTGGTTGGTGACCTCGACCCGGAAGTGGGGGTTTTCGGCGGGCGGTACGTCGGTGAAGCGGATGTTCCAGTACACCTTGCCCTGCTCCAGCTGGCTGGCGGTGTTGAGCTCGGTGTCGGCGTAGACCTCGAAATTGATGATCGCGCCCTGGTTCTTCAGATCACGCATGAACGCCTGCAGGCCCTCGGTGACGTCCTTGACGTAGGTCGCGGTGATCGAGCGGTCCACGGCCCATTTGTGGCCGAAGAGGATCGCGTCCATGACGATGTCCATGGTCCGCACCCGGGTGACGAAGGCCCATTTCGGATCGCTGGACAGCGTGCGGTTGCCCCACAGGCGGAAGCCCGCATCCCGAATGATGGTGGTGATGTTGGCGTTGTTCAGCAGGTTGGCGCGGCAGGTTTCATCGCCGTCGAGGAACTCGATCGGCCGCGTGGTGCCGGTGATGCCGACGAATTCCTTGTTCGACGGCGAGGCCCAGAAGCCGTACTCGTTGTCGGTCCAGGCAAACAGCCCGGCAACCCAGGCCGATGCCGGCGCATCGACGGTGGCATTGGCGCCGTTGTCCCAGTGCTGAACACCCGGGTCGACCATATAGGCGCGCTTGGCGCCGAAGTTCTTGGCGTAGGCCATGGCCGCCTCGTCGGTGGTATTGGGACCATCGAGAATGGCCAGGCCACGCAGTTTGTCGGCCAGGGCCACTAGGGCGGTGCCGATGGCCAGGGTCGAACTGTGCTTGGGGGTGACCAGCAGACGTGGCTGGGCGTTGAAACGGCTCTTACCGTCCAGCAGCGCCTGCAGCCCGGTACGCTTGCCGTCGGCCAGCACCCCGCCGATGATCGCCGAAGTCTGCTCGGCCGCATCGGTCATCTTGGCCACGCCACAAGCGACGATCACCGCCTTGGCCCGCTGGTAGATGGCCTGGCAGGCCTTGGTGATGGCCGCATCCGGGCCCCAGGCCGCGATGGCCTCGCGCTCGTTGGTGATCAGCAGCAGCTCGTTGGCCTTGGCGCTGACGCCCGGGCCTTCGGTGAAGGTGTCCACCAGACCGATGATCGAAGACGACGGCAGCGAAATGGTGCGCGTGCCGGTGTCGACGTTGGTGACGGTAACGCCGTGGAAAAAACCACTCATGGATAAACTCCAGACATGAAAAAGCCCCGGGTGAAGGGGGCTCGTAGGGATGATTGATTAGTGGGAAGCGGGAAACAAAACGCCCCGCTGGTGCGGGGCGTTTATTGGGTTTGTTCGGCGATCCAGGAGGGGGCTACCGGGCGGTGCTCGGCTTGTGGGAAGTCCGGGGATTGGGGCCAGTCGCGTAGGGATTGCATGTACACAAGCAGCTCCTTGAACTGCTCACTGGTCAGCGTCGTGGCTGTCGCGATTTCGAGCTGGTCACGGTGCCGCTCGCGTAGCCACATGAAAGATGACAGCTCTGCATCGCGCCACTGGCGTTCCTGTGCTGCTGGATCAAGAAGCACCTCGGGGGCATCAATCAGATAGGGCAAGCCCAGTTCATCATGAACCCGAATCTTGCCTGGACTTGGGTTTCCAATTACCGAGAGATAACGCTCATCAGATATCTCTACTGCGTCGTCGGGTATCGACGTATGCAACCCCATCAGGTAAGTGGTCTTTGTGCTCTGGCTGTAAAAACGCTGCATATTTCACCATCCAATCGCGATGTAAGAGATGTCATATCCGGCCCCGCCAACTGCCGAGTAAAAGATCGCGCCGTCACGCGAGGGAGACCCGGTTGAAACACCGCCGCTTGGCGCCGCTGACCCGCCGAAAGATGCAGAGCAGCGACCAAATGCATTGGGGAAAGCCATGGGCCATGTCACTGGAACTGCCGCTGCACTCGGCTTCAGAACATACCCCCACTGAACGACTAGCCCTCCCAGCCAGGAGGGGAAAGCTACATATCCGTTTGCCGCCAGGCTCATTGCAAAACCGAGGCGTAGTTTTTTAGGCGTTGCGATCACCGCGTCGCTTGCACTGTCTAGCATCTGCGCATCTGTAGCGACCTTGGCAGTCCCCTGTTTTATCTCAGTCGCCTGAACAGCCAACGGCGCCAGTGCGGCGATGTCAATGTTTCCCTGGTTGACGGGTGCGTTCCAAGCTTTGATGCACCACATCACCGCTAGGTTGCGCGGGCGGGTTTCCGAACCAACCCGAGGTACACCATTCACGCCGTCACTAACGAAAGCGCCGGTTAAGTTACGTGGTCTTGTGCTCGGAGCGACGGAACCAAGCGGCGGGCCGAACGCTAGATCACCTGCGCCGTTATCATCATTCCCCCAGGCTGCGCCATTCTTAGTCCGCATCGTTTCCATACGAAACCCCTGCAGGCTATCGAGCTGAATAGAGCCAATTGCGCGACCAGGATCTAATCCGCGCCCATGGTCCCAACCCCGCAAGAACTCCCCCCGCGACTCAGGCAACCGGAAGTTTCCAGCGCCCTCATCGCCCTTGTTAAAGGTGGTCCCCAGATACGCCGCAAGATCGGGATAAGCGGCAATGCTTTGCACGCTACCGTTGAGTTCAAGGTAGCCCGCTGGAACCTCAGCCTTGGGAAATGGAATGATGGCGCCGACAGGGTGCGCAGACTTGAGTGCCGCCAGTTCCTTTACCAGCGCTGCTATGTCGATATTTCCCTGATTGACTGATGCGTTCCACGCCTTGATGCACCACATGACAGCAATGTTGTGCGGGCGAGTTTCGTACGCAATCCTAGGAGTTCCATGAACAGTATCCGTGACAGGATTTCCAGTTGATGCCGCTGGAATCATCGATGGACCCGGCGATGGCGCAGAACTGCCACCAATTGGGACGCTTTCCATAATCGAAGTCCCAGACAGCGGCGAATGTCGATGTCCCTGCATAGCATCGGTTTGCGTGGTACCGCAGCCACGATCAGGATCTATACCACGCCCATGATCCCACCCCCGCAAAAACTCACCCCGGGACTCGGGCAAGCGGAAGTTTCCCGCCCCCTCATCACCCTTGTTGAAGGTGGTCCCCAGATACGCCGCCAGATCCGGATAAGCCGCAACGCTCTGCACACTGCCATCAATCTCCAGAAACCCCGGCGGCACGCTGGCTCTGGGAAACGCCACCATCGAGCCCACCGGCAACGATGACGACTGGGCCACAATCGACTCGATCTCGGCCTTGGTGTAGGTGTCGGTAATGCCATGCCCGGCCAGGGTGCTCGGGTTGGTCCCGGCAATCACCCGGCCGTACTTGTCGACCGTGACGTTGGCATAGGAGCCCGCACTGATACCGGTTCGCCCGATGGCCATCTCGAAGGCCAGCGGCGTGGTGCCGAGGACAATCGGCCCGTCGGTGACCAACTGCCAGACGCTGTCGCCGTTGACCGTGCCCTTCTCGATGCTGACGAACAGCCCCGGGGTGACCTCCAGGCTGGTGTCCGCATCCTGGGCTCGGGTCCAGACGCCCGTCGACGACACCACATACAAGCCGTTGTCCTTGGCCTGGGCCTGGTTTTTCACCAGTACCCGGGCATCGGCCGGCAGCAGCACGCCGTCGATGGTCTGAATCCCGCTCAAGGCGATGTTGGCGGTGGTGGCTACCAGCGCCGAGTGCTTGAAGTCAAGCTTGGCCAGGGCCTCGATCACCGCATTGTCGACATACTCGCGGGTGGCCAGGACCACCGCCGGATCGATCTTCAACACGATCTGCGCGGTGTTGGCGACGATGAAGTTCATGCGGATGACTTGGGTCTTGCCGGTGCCCTGGGCCAGCAGGGGCTTGAAGCTCGGGGCGCAGTTGGCCACTGCCACCAGGTCGCCGTCGGCGTCGAACAGGCCGATCTCACGGATCCAGCGCCCGCCGACATCAGGCGGGATCACTTGCTCGGTGATGATGATGTTGGGGTTGGCCGGGTCGGTGCGCACCTGGTTGACCGGGGCGCGGCGCCATTCGTTGATCAGCTTGGTCTGAGCCCGGTTCGGGATGGGGTCGGTGCCGTTGGCATCGCCGACCGCCATTTCCTTGAAGGTCCAGGGCGTGCCCAGGGCCGTGGCGTTGGCCTGTTTCGCCTCGCCCACCGCCGTGAGCATGGCGAAGAACTGACTGTTGGAATCAATCATGAGTACACATCCAGGGTGTCTGTTTCATCAATACACATGACCTGGCCATAACGACCGGTCACTTCAATGTCGCGGGGTGTCGGGGGATAAACGTCGAGCACTTCGCCTTGATCCACGTAGGCGCCGTAACCAATCACTCCGGAGGTTTCCAGGCTGATGGCCAGGCCGGTCATGTGCCGGCTGACCGGCCGGGCGTCGTCGATCAGGCGGGTCAGCTCCTGGTACATCTGTTCGGTGATACCGGTGTCCAGAACGCCGACCTTCAGGGCAAAGGTGGCCGGTTCACCTTCTGGAACCGTCTGCCACCATTCGACCACTTCGATCAGGTAGCCCAGCGGTTCCACCACTCGCCGCAGTGCACCGAGGGTGCCTTTGCGGGCGTGGATGAAGTAGGAGGCGCGAATGGCGTTGCGCTTGACCGTCTCGCTCCAGCCCGGGTCCCAGCGATCCACCGACCAGGCCCAGGCCAGTTGCGGCAGCAGGTGCACCGGGCAGGTCGCCGGGTCGTACAGGGTGCGCAGCATTATGGCGCTGTCACCGCTACCGGCCGCCGCCAAGGCGCGCTCCAGCGGGGTGCTGTTGATCGGCAGTAGGCTGCTCATCTCAGCCCCCCAACTTGACGCTGTAGCCGATGCAGTACGCCGCCTGGGCTTTGCTCGGGGTGATGTCCTGCCAATCGGCAAGGTCGACCCGGGCCACGCCGGCCACATGCAACTGTGCATCGATGGCCGAACGGGCCACCTCGATGCCCAGGCGCCGACGTGGGTTGATCCAGGCCGCCAGCCTGCGCTCGGCCTCGGCCAGGGCCGCATCACTTTCCGGCCCTGGCCCCTTCATGTGCAGCACGGCGTCGATGCGATAGGGCAACACTTGCGCACTCTGCACCGTGACCCGATCCCCCAGGGGCCGCACGTCCTCATCGTTGAGGGCCGCAGCGACTGTCGCCAGCAGCTCGGGAGCGGCCGTGCCGTTGCCTTCCAGGCTCAGCACCGTGACCGTCACCCGGGCCGGCGCCGGGCTTTCGGCCTCGGCATCGGCCACCAGGGCCGAAGCATTGCGGGCATGCAGGATGTAGCTGTTACGCGGCCCGGCGGTGGTCAGCCCTTCGTAGGCCAACTGGATGCGCTCGCGCAGGGCGTCGTCCGACTCCCTGATTTCCTCCAGCGCTGGCACCGCCAACGGATCGCCGGCCTGGATCACCAGGCGCTGCAGTTTGACGTTGGCCGCCAGGTGATCCAGGTCGGTGCCCTGGGCATGGGCCAGCAACAATGCCTTGGCGGCGTCGTTGACCCGGGCCCGCAGCAGCATGTCAGCGTAAGCCGAGACTTCCAGCAGTTTGCTCACCGGGTCGCTTTCCAGGTTGGCCGTCCAGTTCTCGCCCATGTGCCGGCGAAAGGTGGCCAGCTTGCCTTGGTACAAGGCCTCGAAGTCCAGGGCTTCAAGCACCTGGGGGGCCGGCAGCGCCGACAGGTCCAACGTACTCATGCCGTCACCTCCAAAACCGTGCTGTTACCCAGGTACTGGCCGGTCAGTTGAAAGCTGATCTGACCTCCGACCACCGCGACCACGCTGACCCGTTCCAGCTTCAGCCGCGGCTCCCAGCGCAACAGCGCCCGGGCCACTTCGGCCTGTACTGCGCTTTTCCAGCCGCCGGTCACCGGCAGGTCGACATAGCGGCGCAGGTTGCTGCCGTATTCGGGGCGCATCCGCCGGCTGCCCAGGGGCGTGGTCAGGATGTCCTCGATGGACTGCCGCACATGCTCGATGCCGGACAGCGACAGGCCGGTACGGCGATCCATTCCGATCATGGCCTTACTCCTGTGCCTGCAGATCCGGGTGGCTGGCGAGGTAGTCCAGGGCAACGCGGTCGCCGGCCTTGGCCGACACCTGTCCCTGGACCACCGACAATTGGCGGCCGTCCGGCAGGATCAGATGACGCGAGGTGTAAAGACGGTCGCGAAACACCACGGCGCCGGTGCCCGCTGGGCGACCGGGGGTTTTCTTGGGGGTGGCCATTGCATTCTCCGGGTAGAAAAAAACCGCTCTGGGCGGGTTGCTTGGGTGATAGGTAGCAAGTGGGTCGTGAGGGCGATGAGGGCCAAGGGTCACTGCGGCGGGGCCGTTGCCCCGGGGCCTGGCATCACCCCAAGGTGGGTATGGGTCGAGCCGACGTTGACCCCGTTGTGCGTCAAGCTGCCACCGTTGATCTGCACGTCGCCATTCAAGGTGATCGCACCGGTCAGGGTGATGCTGGCGGCGTTGCCGGTAATGCTGCTGTCGGTGACCTGCGCCGAGCTGGCGCCAACCTGAATGCTCACCGTGCCGCTGGGCAGGCTGATGCTGTAGCTCTTGGCCTGCCAGTCATAGACCAGCGAGCCGCCATCCTCGAAGCGCCAGACTTCGACGTGGTCGCGGTTGTCCGGCTGGGGACCGGCGTTGCCATACAGGCCGGGAACGAAAGTGCCCTGGGCCGGCTCGCCGCTGGGGCTGATCAACACGCCCTGCTCCCCCAGGCTCGGCGCCCGCCAGTGACGGGCCTTGCCGGCGGCCTGGCTGTGCCAGCGCACCCAGGCGCTGGTCCAGCCGGCGCCATCGGACACCCGCACCAGGCCGGCCGCCAGATCCACGCCGACCACGCAGCAAGGCAGGATCAGGCCGGCAATCATGCGGTCGTGGGTTGCAGACACGTAACTCACGCCATGTGCTCCGGCGACTGGTAGTCGCCCTCGTGACCGGGCCCGGTATCGGGGCTGAAGCCCAGCACCAGCGTGCCCGGCGGTTGATCGGCCCAGGGCCATTGTTCCTGCCCCAGGTAGATAAGCTGCTGCCACTGCACGATCCACTCGGCGCGATAAGTCGGATCGGCCACCGTACCGGCAGGCTTGGCCCACACCGCCGTTGCCCCCTCGACAAAGTCCAGGTTCCACTGCTGGCAACGCAACAGCTCAAGCAGCTGCGCCGCGAGAATGGCCGCCTGCATAGGCGCCTGCGCCAGTTCGGGGTCGACCCGTATCCGCGCCTCGAAGGTGGCCCGCATGCAACTGCGGCCATCACCGGGGTCGGCGGCCTGATCCAGGCCGGTCACCACGAAGTAGAGCGCCGGTTCAGTGACGCCTTCGAGCATCTTGGGGAAGGCCTCAACCCTGTGCAGTTGCGGCATCGCCTGCTTGATCGTGGACGTGATGGCGTCTTTTAGCTGGGTCAGTTCGTTCATGTGTGTTGTTCCTGAAACAGGTCGAGGCGCCCAGCCGCCGGGGCCGATGAGCCTTGTTGAAGGCCGGAGCCGATGCGGGATCAGCGCTGATCCGGGTTCGAGTCCCGTGAGGGCGGTTCGCATACCCCGATGCGCTTGGCCGCCCAGCGCTCATAGAGGCCGATGGCGACGTCGGCGCCGGCCATGGCGGTCAGGCAACCGAAGGCGCAGGCGGTCCAGATCGAGACGCCGGCGGCATACAGCAGCATGATTGCCGAGACCCCGCAGACCACGCAGGCTCCAGAGCGCAGCGCCAGGCGCCGCAACAGCGACCAGCCACGGGCGCCCTCCTTGTCGGCGCGCCACATTTCGCCGGAAACGCCACCGACCAGCGCCAGGACGATGACCAGCCAGATCGGCATGTCCAGCAACGCTTGCTGCTCGTTTGTCATTCACGTCTCCCGTGCGGATTGAGGCCAGCGAGATGGCCAGTTGATAGAAAGCTGAAAAGGGTGGTTCAAGGGGTCCCTGTCTGTTGGCGGCCCACGTTAGGCAGGCATTCCAAAAAGCCCGGTCGCCCGGGCTTTTCAGTAATGCAAACCTTGGTCTTTCGGCACTACTGGTGCGGTACGGACCCATTCAAATTGTTCCTCCGACCGCGACCCTGTCCGCCGGATAACTGCTTCTGGTGCTTTACGCTGCACACCCGGGTCAGTTGCCAACCCTCTGAACCGTCGAGGCCGGTTCATCGCTGCCTTTGCTTTGCCACTAAAGAGCGTCGTTGCAGCCGTTGTTGAACGGCTTGAGATGGATAATATGCATCAATGCATACACAGTCAATGCGCAAATGCATTTATTTATGCGCAATAATTGCACGAATGCATGGAGGCCGCATAAATGCAGGGTGGGTGGATTTTTCGAGGGCGAAAAAAAGCCCGCTCAGTGGCGGGCTTTGTCTGACGGAGAGGGCTTAGCGGGCGTACATGCCCCACCAGAAGACGTGACCGAGGATGCTGATCTGCTCCTCCTGGATCTCCTGGAAGCTGTAGTCCTCGTCCGGGTGCTCATCGCGGTTGAAGCTGCGCAGGCGAATCCCGGTGGGCAGGCGATACAGCTGCTTTACTCGCAGCTGGCCGTTGTGGTTGATGGCGTAGAGGTCGCCATCGACGATGTCGCCGATCGCGCATTTGCCGGCATTGACCCCGACCGTGGCCCCATCGCGCAGCACCGGCAACATGCTGTTGCCCCGCACCGTGACGCACTTGGCCTGATCGAACTGCACGCCGTTGTGCCGCAGGCTGCGCTTGCCGAAGCGCAGGCTGGCGCGCTCGCTTTCCTCGATGACGAATCTTCCTGATCCAGCAGCCAATTCAACCTCACGCAGAAAGGGAACCGACACCTCGTCGTCATCGACGGGAGTGTCGTCGTCCCACAGGCTTATGTCCTTGAGTTCCGAATGAATCTCGTCACGGGGGGCCGCAGTCCGGCCAGGCGCGATATCCACGCGCCCGCGCAACTGGTCGGTGCTCACCTGGAAGTATTCGGCGATCCGCGAGATGTGCTTATCCGAGGGATCGACGATCTTCCCGCTGAGAATCCGCGAGAGGGTGGATTGAGGCACACCGGTACGGCGATGAAGCTCCGTGGGGGAGATTCCATCACGATCCAGCAGCTCTCTTAAGACGGTAGAAACATTGCGTATTTGCATAAAACGCATATTGCTCGATCTTTTAAACAATGACAAATGCTGTTTTGCATATTTGCAAGGCATTTGCCGGACAAACCTGGTCGCGCCTTGGTGCCTGCGAGCCCAGGGCGCCCATGGTAACCTTGCCGCCATCTGCAAAAAGCCGGGCCCAGCGCTCCTTTGCTTCACCCATTCAACGAATCCGCCTAAATACCAATGAGTAAAAATACCTCCGATCTGTCCTCCCACACGCCGATGATGCAGCAGTACTGGCGCCTCAAGAACCAGCACCCTGACCAGTTGATGTTCTACCGCATGGGCGACTTCTACGAGATCTTCTATGAAGACGCGAAGAAGGCCGCCAAGCTGCTGGACATCACCCTGACGGCGCGCGGACAGTCGGCGGGTCAGGCGATTCCCATGTGCGGCATTCCCTACCACTCGGTTGAAGGCTACCTGGCCAAACTGGTGAAGCTCGGCGAGTCGGTGGTGATCTGCGAGCAGGTCGGCGACCCCGCAACCAGCAAAGGCCCGGTGGAGCGCCAGGTGGTGCGCATCATCACCCCGGGCACCGTCAGCGACGAGGCCCTGCTGGACGAGCGCCGCGACAACCTGATCGCCGCCGTGCTGGGCGATGAGCGCCTGTTCGGCCTGGCGGTGCTGGACATCACCAGCGGCAACTTCAGCGTCCTGGAAATCAAGGGCTGGGAAAACCTGCTGGCCGAGCTGGAGCGGATCAATCCGGTCGAACTGCTGATCCCCGATGACTGGCCGCAGGGCCTGCCAGCGGAAAAACGCCGCGGTGTACGGCGCCGTGCGCCCTGGGATTTCGAGCGTGATTCGGCCCACAAGAGCCTCTGCCAGCAGTTCTCCACCCAGGACCTCAAGGGCTTTGGTTGCGAAACCCTGACCCTGGCCATCGGCGCCGCCGGTTGCCTGCTCAGCTATGCCAAGGAAACCCAGCGTACCGCCCTGCCCCACCTGCGCAGCCTGCGGCATGAACGCCTGGACGACACCGTGGTGCTGGACGGCGCCAGCCGCCGCAACCTGGAGCTGGACACCAATCTGGCCGGTGGACGCGACAACACCCTGCAATCGGTGGTCGATCGCTGCCAGACCGCCATGGGCAGCCGCCTGCTGACCCGCTGGCTGAACCGCCCGCTGCGCGACCTCAAGGTCCTGCAGGCGCGTCAGTCCTCCATTACCTGTTTGCTGGACGGTTACCGCTTCGAACGGCTGCAGCCGCAGTTGAAGGAAATCGGCGATATCGAGCGGATCCTCGCGCGCATCGGCTTGCGTAATGCCCGTCCGCGCGACCTGGCCCGTCTGCGCGACGCCCTGGCGGCGTTGCCGGAACTGCAACAAGCGATGAGCGAGCTGGAAGCCGACCACCTCAAGCAACTGGCGGTCACCACCAGCACCTATCCGGAGCTGGCAGCGCTGCTGGCCAAGGCGATCATCGACAACCCGCCGGCGGTGATCCGTGACGGCGGCGTGCTCAAGACCGGCTACGACGCCGAGCTCGACGAGCTGCAATCCTTGAGCGAGAACGCCGGGCAGTTCCTGATCGACCTGGAAGCCCGCGAGAAAGCCCGTACCGGCCTGGCCAATCTCAAGGTCGGCTACAACCGCATTCATGGCTATTTCATCGAGCTGCCCAGCAAGCAGGCCGAGCAGGCTCCGGCGGACTACATTCGCCGACAGACCCTCAAAGGCGCCGAGCGCTTCATCACACCGGAACTCAAGGAGTTTGAAGACAAGGCGCTTTCGGCCAAGAGCCGTGCCCTGGCCCGGGAAAAGATGCTCTACGACGCGCTGCTGGAAACCCTGATCAGCCATCTGCCACCGCTGCAGGACACTGCTGGCGCGCTGGCGGAGCTGGATGTGCTGAGCAACCTGGCCGAGCGCGCCTTGAACCTGGATCTCAACTGCCCGCGCTTTGTCAGCGAGCCGTGCATGCGCATCACCCAGGGTCGTCACCCGGTGGTGGAGCAAGTCTTGACCACGCCTTTTGTGGCCAACGACCTGAATCTGGACGACAACACGCGGATGCTGGTGATCACCGGTCCGAACATGGGCGGTAAATCCACCTATATGCGCCAGACCGCGCTGATCGTGCTGCTGGCCCATATCGGCAGCTTCGTCCCGGCGGCCAGCTGCGAGCTGTCCCTGGTGGACCGGATCTTCACCCGGATCGGCTCCAGCGACGACCTGGCCGGTGGCCGCTCGACCTTCATGGTGGAAATGAGCGAAACCGCGAACATCCTGCACAACGCCACTGAGCGCAGCCTGGTGCTGATGGACGAAGTGGGCCGCGGCACCAGTACTTTCGACGGACTTTCCCTGGCCTGGGCTGCGGCAGAACGTCTCGCCCAGCTAAGGGCCTACACCTTGTTCGCCACCCACTACTTCGAGCTGACGGTGCTGCCGGAAAGCGAGCCGCTGGTGGCCAACGTGCACCTCAATGCCACGGAGCACAACGAGCGCATCGTCTTCCTGCACCATGTGCTGCCGGGACCTGCCAGCCAGAGCTATGGCCTGGCGGTAGCCCAGCTGGCCGGGGTTCCCAGCGCGGTCATCAGCCGCGCCAGGGAGCACTTGAGCCGTCTGGAAACCACCAGTTTGCCCCATGAAGTGGCGCCTCCAGCACCGGGTAAAACCTCGGTTCCCCAACAAAGCGACATGTTCGCCAGCCTGCCGCATCCGGTGCTGGACGAACTGGCCAAACTGGATCTGGATGATCTGACGCCACGCCGGGCCCTGGAAATGCTCTATACATTGAAGACGCGCATCTAACGCGAACGCCTTCAAGCTGTTAGAATCTCGCGCGGTTTGGGATGCTGCGGACTATTAGCCTGGTTCGCAGACTATCGCTCCCAAACCTGGCGACCCCGTCATGTTGGGGCTCCGCTGCCGCCGCCTGAGGAGAGAATTAGAAATGACCTTCGTCGTCACCGACAACTGCATCAAGTGCAAGTACACCGACTGCGTAGAAGTCTGTCCGGTGGACTGCTTTTACGAAGGCCCGAACTTCCTGGTGATTCACCCGGATGAGTGCATTGACTGCGCGCTGTGCGAGCCTGAGTGCCCCGCTGTAGCTATTTTCTCCGAGGATGAAGTCCCGGAAGAAATGCAGGAATTCATTCAGCTGAACGTCGAGCTGGCAGAGATCTGGCCGAACATCACTGAAAAGAAAGAACCGTTGCCGGATGCCGAAGAGTGGGATGGCGTCAAAGGCAAGATCAAAGACCTCGAGCGCTGATTGCCTCGCGTTCCTGAAAAGGCCCCTTGCGGGCCTTTTTGCGTTTCTGGGAGCGGCGTTCTTGCAGTTGGACTTTTCGCCAGGCAAAAAAAAGGGGCGGTATGACCCGCCCACATTTTTCCCTAGTCCCTGTGTTCCTTTTCATCGTCCTGATGAATCGCTTCCTGCGATGTCCTGACCATCGTCCTTGATGGCTGTGTCTATCCGTCGACACAGGGCTGATATTAGAGAGTTCCCAGATAAGAGCAATCGCACCTGTCCCGGGAAATAGTGTCGAATGCCAGTAGAGGAATTAAAAAATATCCTTATAAATCAAATAGATAAAAAATAGCCTAAAGCATTTTAGGCAAGCCTGAAGCACTAGAGAACCGAACACCTACGAAAAAGTAATCTATTGCTTACACGCGAGTTAAGAGTAATCCCATCCTTGATCAGAATCCGAGAACTCAGGGCCAAAACACTCAGCCAATAAAAAGCCCCGAACGAATCGGGGCTCTTGTGGATCAACTCCGGAAGCTACTGGAACAGCGACTCACTGGACAGGCCATTCTTCTCAAGGATCTCCCGCAGACGCTTGAGCCCTTCGACCTGAATCTGCCGAACCCGCTCACGGGTCAGGCCGATCTCCAGGCCTACGTCTTCGAGCGTGCTGCTCTCGTGACCTCGCAGACCAAAGCGGCGAACCACCACTTCACGCTGCTTTTCAGTCAGCTCGGAAAGCCATTGATCGATGCTTTGTGACAGATCGTCGTCCTGCAACAGCTCACAAGGATCCGTCGGTCGGTCATCCGTCAGGGTGTCCAGCAGGGTTTTATCCGAATCCGGTCCCAGCGAGACATCAACCGAAGAAACCCGCTCATTCAGACCGAGCATGCGTTTGACTTCAGCCACCGGCTTCTCCAGCAGGTTGGCGATTTCTTCGGGAGAGGGTTCATGATCGAGTTTTTGCGTCAACTCACGGGCGGCGCGCAAGTAGACGTTGAGCTCTTTGACCACATGAATCGGCAGCCGAATGGTGCGGGTCTGATTCATGATCGCCCGTTCGATGGTCTGACGAATCCACCAGGTGGCGTAGGTCGAAAAGCGGAAGCCGCGTTCCGGGTCGAACTTCTCCACTGCCCGGATCAGGCCGAGGTTGCCCTCTTCGATCAGATCCAGCAGCGACAAGCCACGATTGACATAGCGCCGGGCGATTTTCACCACCAGTCGCAAGTTACTTTCAATCATGCGTTTGCGCCCGGCCGGGTCACCACTCTGCGACAAACGCGCAAAGTGCACTTCCTCTTCGGGAGAGAGCAACGGAGAAAAACCGATTTCATTGAGATACAACTGCGTCGCATCAAGGGCGCGCGTGTAATCAATGTACTTGTGTTGCTTAAGTGATGCGGAGCTTTTGGATTTGGCGCGAACGGAAGGTGGAGTTGCCCCCTCATTATTCGACATCGAATCCATATCGATGCTGCTCTCCATAAGGAGAACCTCATCGTCGATGTCAAACTCCGGCACTTCTTTACTGAGAGCCATTGTTATAGTCCTTTGGTGAGTTCGACCTCAGGCTCAAGCGACGCCTTAATCCTTGGCAACGCTGGAGCCTGTTCCCTCTACGTGAGTGGAACAGGCTGGTAACCGATCAACGTCGTGGCAGGAATTGCAGCGGATCTACAGGTTTACCTTGTCGGCGAATCTCAAAGTGCAGTTTCACCCGGTCTGTACCAGTTGATCCCATCTCGGCAATTGTCTGTCCGACTTTGACCTGCTGTCCCTCCCGAACCAATAGCTTGCGGTTGTGGCCGTAAGCACTGACGTAGGTTTCGTTGTGTTTGATGATGACTAATTCGCCGTAGCCCCTTAAGCCACTCCCGGCGTAAACCACCGTCCCATCAGACGCAGCTAAAACAGGCTGTCCCAAATCCCCGGCGATATCAATGCCTTTATTCAAACTACCGTTTGAAGAAAACTTTCCAATCAGAACGCCGTTTGAAGGCCAGCCCCAGCCTGTCGGTGCGGGGCCCGCAGGCGTAACCGGAGCAGGCGTTGGCTTGCTGGCAGAGGGGGCTGCGGTGCCCGATGCTGGAGCCGTGGCGGGGGCCGCTGCAGTACCAACAGGACGACGAATAACCGTGGTCTTGCTCGACGACGAAGCACCGGACTGGGTACTGGTGACCACCGTTGCCGGCGCTGCGCCAGTGCGGCCATCGAAGCGAATGGTTTGCCCAGGATGGATGGTATAGGGCTCGGCAATATTGTTACGAGCGGCCAATGCCTTGTAGTCCCAGCCATAGCGGAAGGCAATGGAGAACAAGGTATCGCCACGACGCACCACATATTGCCCGGTAGTGACTGTCGGGCGTTGAGGCGCGGCGGTATTGCTGCGCTCAACCACCCCCACGCTGCTGGACTTGGTGCTGGAACAACCGACCAACAAGGAGCTCAAGACAAGGCCAATCATCAGTCGCTGAAAGCTTGATATACCTATTCGCTGCGCAATGACTGTGAGACTCACCCGCCGCTCCCTTTATGGTGGTTGACGATATAGATTGCCTTGCTCAGGCATGAAATGACGCAAGTATAACTGGACGACCGCGCTTTACCGCTGGCACAGCGCACTACACAGTCGCCAGCAATGACCATTGGTGGCCACCCGACTCATTGACGATCGACACGGCACTAAGACACAGCCCATCAAACAGAATTCACCCAGCCCCAACAAATACTCAGGCCAGCGGCCCATTGAGCAGAGGCACAAAGCGCACCGCCCCCAGGACATGCCGGGCAAAACCATGTTCTTCTCGAATGATCAGCATCAACTGCTGCACTTCGCCTGCTCCCACCGGAATCACCAGGCGTCCGCCCGGAGCCAGCTGGTCGAGCAGCGCTTGGGGAACATCAGTGGCCACAGCGGTAACGATGATGCCGTTGTAAGGCGCCAAGGCCGGCCAGCCTTCCCAACCGTCACCCCAGCGAAACACCACATTGCGCAGGTTCAACTCCTGCAACCGCTCCTTGGCCCGGTCCTGCAGGACCTTGATCCGCTCCACCGAAAACACCCGCTCCACCAACTGCGACAGCACCGCCGTCTGATAGCCAGAACCGGTGCCTATCTCCAAGACCTTATCCAGGGGACCGGCCTCCAGCAGCAGCTCGCTCATGCGCGCCACCATATAAGGCTGGGAGATGGTCTGGTTGTGGCCGATCGGCAGGGCGGTGTCTTCGTAGGCCCGATGGGCCAGCGCTTCATCTACGAACAGGTGCCGCGGCGTGCGACGAATGACCTCCAACACCTGGGGATTGGACAGCCCTTCATCGTAGAGCCGTTGAATCAGGCGTTCACGGGTACGCTGGGAAGTCATGCCGATTCCCCGTCGCAGCAAATCGTCTTGCTCACGAGCCATCAGCGCAGCCCCTCCAACCAGCCATCCAGGCTCCGGAACGCGTCATTGAACGTGCGATCCAGCTGCAACGGGGTGATGGAGACGTAACCTTGCATCACCGCATGAAAATCGGTGCCCGGACCGCCATCTTCGGCATCCCCGGCGGCGGCAATCCAGTAACCCGACTTGCCACGGGGATCGACGACCTTCATCGGCGCCGCCGCCCGCGCGCGGTGACCCAGGCGGGTCAGCTGTATGCCACGAATATGATCCAGTGGCAGGTTGGGAATATTCACGTTCAACACCGTCCGTGGTGGCAAATCCAGCAAGCCCTGGGCTTGCACCAGCTTGCGCGCGAAATGGGCCGCCGTGGCAAGGTTTTCCACCTGCCGCGACACCAGCGAAAAGGCAATCGCCGGACGCTGCAGGAAGCGCCCTTCCAGGGCCGCAGCGACCGTTCCGGAGTACAGCACGTCATCCCCGAGGTTGGCTCCCAGGTTGATCCCCGACACCACCATGTCCGGCTCGTGTTCCAGCAGGCCGTTGAGCCCCAGGTGAACACAGTCGGTCGGCGTGCCGTTGATGCTGATGAAGCCATTGCCGAGGGTATGCGGGTGCAACGGACGGTCGAGCGTCAGCGAGCTGCTGGCGCCGCTTTTGTCCTGGTCCGGTGCGATCACCACACAGTCGGCGTAATCCGCCAGCGCAGCATGCAGCGCGGCGATACCGGGTGCGGTTACCCCATCATCGTTAGAAATCAGAATACGCATGAGCTGTCCGTCTGCCCCACCGGCACCAGATCGACGAGTTCACGCACCAATGCGGTGGCGAAACACCCGGCCGGCAGGACGAATTCCAGTTGCAGAATGTCAGGCTCGGGATAATGCCACGTCAAACCGCCAATGGGCAGCCGCAGGATGCGTCGTTCGTGGCTCATGCCGGCTTTTATCAACCAATCACACAGTGCCGCCTCACGGCCGGCAATCTGTTGCTCAAGCTCATGGGACACACCGCCCGCCGGAGAGGCGCCCTCGCCCCACAACGGACCGGTGGGATGCAGGTCGAGAATCGCCAGGCGCGGATCCGAGCACTCGTCGGGCCCGGCCATGAAAAAGCTGCGACTGTCGGTAAACGCCAACAGGTCACCTACCTGCGCCTGCTGCCAGCTGCCGTCCGCCACCCGGGCCGCCAGCACCTGATTGAATAGATAGCTGCGAGCCGTGGAAAGCAGGCGCGAACGCACGTTGCGCTGCTCTGGCAGAGCCTGGCGCTCGGCCCAGCCACGGGCGTCCACCAAATTGCCGCCGTCGTGACCAAAACGCTGGGCGCCGAAATAGTTGGGAATCCCCTGCTGGGCGATCTGCCGCAAACGCTCATCGATGGCCGCATGATCCGCCGTAAGCTCTGTCAGACGCAGGGTAAAACCGTTGGCCGCATGGGCTCCACGCTGTAGCTTGCGCTTGTGGCGGGTGGCCTTGAGGATTTTCAGGGTGTGGTTTTCCGCCGCGCCAAGGTCCGGATCAGCCTTGCCCGGCAGTTGCACGCTGAACCACTGGCGAGTCAGCGCCTGGCGATCCTTGAGCCCGGCGTAGCTCACGGTGCGCAACGACACTCCGGCGGCCTTGGCAATCCGCCGCGCCGCCTCTTCGGTATTCAGGCCGCGCTTTTCCACCCACAGCCACAGATGCTCGCCTTCACCGCTCAGCGGGATATCGAGCACTTCATCGACTTGGAAATCTTCGGCTGTGGCCTTGAGCACCGCACGGCCCAGGGCATCGCCATAGGCCCGCGGGCCCAACAGTTGCGATTCATTCATGAGCGCAGCAACAAGGCCACGGAGTGCACCGCGATACCTTCCTCGCGACCGACGAAACCGAGCTTTTCGGTGGTGGTGGCCTTCACGTTCACTTGATCCAGTTCGACTTGCAGGTCCTCGGCGATCAAGGCCCGCATGGTTTCAATATGAGGCGCCATTTTCGGGGCCTGGGCGACGATGGTGTTGTCGACGTTGCCGACCTTCCAGCCTTGGGCATGGATCAGCGCGACAACATGACGCAGCAGGACGCGGCTGTCGGCACCTTTGAACTGCGGATCGGTGTCCGGAAAATGCTTGCCGATATCCCCCAGCGCCGCGGCGCCCAGCAGGGCATCACTGAGCGCGTGCAACAACACGTCCCCGTCGGAGTGGGCGAGCAACCCAGAATGATGGGCAATGCGCACACCGCCCAAAGTAATGAAGTCGCCCTCAGCGAAACGGTGCACATCGTAGCCGTGGCCAATACGCATAAAAAAACGCCCCGAAAAAGTCAGGGCGTGATTCTACCTGCTTTGGCAGGTATTAGGCGTTAAGAGCACGTGCGTGGTGCCGCAAGTGATCGTCTATAAAGCTGGCGATAAAGAAGTAGCTGTGGTCATAGCCGGGCTGCATGCGCAACGTCAGCTCATGCCCGGCATTCTTTGCCGCTTGCTGCAGCACTTCAGGCTTGAGCTGGCCGGCGAGGAAATCGTCACGATCGCCCTGATCCACCAGCAACGGCAGCTTCTCGGTGGCCTCGGCGATCAATACGCTGGCATCCCACTCGCGCCAGCGTGAGCGCTCTTCCCCCAGATACCGGGAAAATGCCTTTTGCCCCCAAGGACAATCCATGGGATTACTGATAGGCGCGAACGCCGAAACCGACTGATAGCGACCGGGATTACGCAACGCGCAGACCAATGCCCCGTGCCCGCCCATGGAATGCCCGCTGATCCCACGCTTGTCCGACGCGGGAAAGTGCGCCTCCACCAGCTCCGGCAGCTCGTTCACCACATAGTCATGCATCCGATAATGCTGGGCCCAGGGCTCCTGGGTCGCGTTCAGATAGAACCCCGCGCCCAGGCCAAAGTCCCAGGCGCCCTCCGGGTCACCGGGCACGCCTGCGCCGCGAGGACTGGTGTCCGGAGCGACGATGATCAGGCCCAGCTCCGCCGCCAGGCGTTGGGCGCCGGCCTTTTGCATGAAGTTCTCGTCGGTGCAGGTCAGGCCGGACAACCAGTAAAGCACCGGCAACTTGCCGCCCTGTTCCGCCTGGGGCGGCAAATACACCGCGAACACCATGTCGCAGCCCAACACCTGGGAATGATGTTTGTAGCGTTTATGCCAGCCGCCGAAGCTTTTCTGGCAGGAAAGGTTTTCCAGACTCATGGCAGACCTCCAGCCACAAGCCGCAAGCTACCCGCCGCAAGTGGGCACCCCCCCCCTTGGAGCTGGCAACTTGCCGCTTGCCGCTGCTCTTAGAAATGAATGACCGAACGAATGCTCTTGCCTTCGTGCATCAGGTCGAATGCCTTGTTGATGTCTTCCAGGCCCATGGTGTGGGTAATGAAGGTATCCAGCGGGATTTCGCCGGTCTGGGACATTTCCACGTAGCTTGGCAGCTCGCTGCGGCCGCGCACGCCACCGAAAGCCGAACCACGCCATACCCGGCCAGTCACCAACTGGAAGGGACGGGTCGAAATTTCCTGGCCGGCACCGGCCACACCGATGATCACCGACTCGCCCCAGCCCTTGTGGCAGCACTCCAGCGCGGCGCGCATCAGCTGCACGTTGCCGATGCATTCGAAGGAGAAATCCACGCCGCCGTCGGTCATATCGACAATGACCTCCTGGATCGGACGATCGAAATCCTTGGGGTTGACGCAGTCGGTGGCGCCCAGTTGCTTGGCGATCTCGAACTTGGCCGGGTTGATATCAATGGCGATGATGCGCCCGGCCTTGGCCTTGACCGCACCGATTACCGCCGACAGGCCAATACCGCCCAGGCCGAAGATGGCCACGGTGTCACCGGCCTTGACCTTGGCGGTGTTGATCACCGCACCGATGCCGGTGGTCACGCCGCAACCCAGCAGGCAGACCTTCTCCAGAGGCGCTTCCTTGGGGATCTTGGCCACGGAGATTTCCGGCAGCACGGTGTACTCGGAGAATGTCGAGGTCCCCATGTAGTGGAAAATGGGCTGGCCCTTGTAGGAAAAGCGCGTTGTGCCATCCGGCATCAAGCCTTTGCCCTGGGTTGCACGAATGGCCTGACAGAGGTTGGTCTTGCCCGACAGGCAGAATTTGCACTTGCCGCATTCCGGGGTGTACAGCGGGATCACATGATCGCCCACTGCTACAGAGGTCACGCCCTCGCCCACTGCTTCTACAACTGCACCACCTTCGTGGCCGAGGATCGCCGGAAAGATGCCTTCCGGGTCGGCGCCGGACAGGGTGTAGGCGTCGGTGTGGCAGACGCCGGAAGCGACAACCCGCAACAGCACTTCGCCGGCCTTGGGCATGGCGACATCTACTTCGACGATTTCCAGGGGCTTCTTGGCCTCGAAGGCTACGGCAGCACGTGACTTGATCATCCTGACTCTCCAGCGAATAAAAACGAGGCCGTGAGTGTAAAACAGCGCAAGGCGATGAATAATCCAGGTAAAAGCAAAACATTATTGCCATACAGGGATAATCAATGAGCGAAAACCGTTGGGAAGGCATCGACGAATTCGTCGCGGTCGCCGAATGCAGCCAGTTCACTGCCGCTGCCGAACGCCTGGGGGTGTCCTCTTCTCATATCAGCCGCCAGGTGGTGCGCCTGGAAGAGCGCTTGCAGACCCGCCTGCTGTATCGCAGTACCCGCCGGGTGACCCTGACCGAGGCCGGGCAGACCTTTCTCCAGCATTGCCAACGCTTGCAGGACGGGCGCGAGGAAGCGCTGCGGGCCGTGGGGGACCTGACCAGCGAGCCCAAGGGCATGCTGCGCATGACTTGCGCAGTGGCCTATGGCGAGCGTTTTATCGTGCCACTGGTCACGCGTTTCATGGGCCTCTACCCGCAGTTGCGGGTGGACATCGAACTGAGCAACCGTCCCCTGGACCTGGTGCACGAGGGGCTCGACCTGGCCATTCGCCTGGGGCGCCTGCAGGACTCACGCCTGGTCGCCACTCGCCTGGCGCCACGGCGCATGTACCTGTGCGCTTCGCCCTCCTATCTGGAACGCTATGGCCGCCCTCACAGCCTGTCGGAATTGAGCCGGCACAATTGCCTGATCGGCAGCTCGGATATCTGGCAGCTGGAAGTCGATGGGCGCGAATTTTCGCAAAGGGTACAGGGCAACTGGCGCTGCAACAGCGGACAGGCGGTGCTGGACGCGGCGTTACAAGGCGTCGGACTCTGCCAACTGCCGGACTACTACGTTCTGGAGCACCTGCAGGACGGTACGCTGGTTTCCTTGCTGGAAGCTCACCAGCCGCCCAACACCGCAGTCTGGGCGCTCTATCCCCAGCAACGGCATCTGTCGCCGAAAGTGCGCAAGCTGGTGGATTATCTCAAGCACGGCTTGGCCGAACGCCCGGAATACCGCGATATGTAGCAGCTGCCCGCTATCAGCGGCGGTTGGACCAACGCTGGCGCAGCCACTCAAGATCCTCGGGGCGAGTGACCTTGAGGTTGTCGGAACGGCCTTCGATCAGGCGCGGCGCCTGCCCGGCCCATTCCATTGCCGAAGCCTCATCGGTGATCGCCACATCAGCCACCAGGCTGTCGGCCAGGGCGCGATGCAGCGCGCCAAGCCGGAACATCTGCGGCGTGTAGGCCTGCCAGATCAGGCTGCGATCCACGGTTTCCAGAACCCTTCCGTGCTTGTCGATCCGCTTCAGGGTGTCCCGGGCCGGCACCGCCAGCAGCCCGCCCACTGGGTCGTGCGCCAATTCACTCAGCAGCTTGTCCAGGTCATCTCGGGAAAGATTGGGGCGCGCGGCATCGTGAACCAACACCCAGTCCTCATCGGCCGCGCCTTGGGCATGCAGATGAAGCAGGGCATTGAGCACCGAACCGGAGCGCTCGGCGCCACCTTCGACCCGCTGAATCCGCGAGTCATGGGCACAGGCCAGGGTCGGCCAGTAAGGATCGTCCAGCGCCAGACTGACCACCAGCCCCTTGAGGCCGGGATGGTCGAGAAAACAGCCGAGGCTGTGTTCGAGAATTGTGCGTCCGCCCAGTTGCAGGTACTGCTTGGGACGGTCCGCGGCCATACGGGCACCGACGCCCGCGGCAGGAATCACGGCCCAGAAGGCCGGCAGCCTAATGCTCATTGGGCCAACTGGTAGAGGGTTTCACCCTCCTTGACCATGCCCAGCTCATGGCGAGCCCGCTCTTCAACGGTCTCCATGCCCTTCTTCAACTCCATGACTTCCGCATCGAGTACGCGATTTCGCTCCAGCAAACGCTCGTTTTCAGCGTGCTGGTCGGCAATTTGCTGAGTCAGGTCAGCTACCTGGGCCAAGCTGCCGTTCCCCACCCACAGGCGGTACTGCAAGCCGGCCAGCAGCAAGAGCAAGACCAGGAACAACCAATTGGGACTGCGCATCGAATATCGGGTATCCAGTGAAAAAAGACAGCCATGCCAACAACTTCGGACCTACTGATAGCACGAAGCCTGGAAGACCCAGGCTTGTGCTCTTAAGGCATCAGATTAGTGGCAAAAAACTCGCTGTAGCGATTTTCCCGACACAATCCGGTGTCTTTTTACCATCTACGGCTTAGCCGCGAAACTCGCCGCGACCGTTGTACTTGGCCTTGCCGTTCAATTGCTCTTCGATACGCAGCAATTGGTTGTACTTGGATACGCGATCGGAACGGCACAGGGAGCCGGTCTTGATCTGGCCAGCCGAGGTGCCCACGGCCAGGTCGGCAATGGTCGAATCTTCGGTTTCGCCGG
>Ga0194135_10000106_pt1 | contig 47156 bp, 14 predicted proteins | sample LitLau_LLRF_2013_FD_134024 | JGI IMG/M metagenome (GOLD analysis project Ga0194135, IMG submission 134024) | Freshwater sediment microbial communities in response to fracking from North America - Little Laurel Run_MetaG_LLRF_2013 (version 2) | ecosystem: Environmental > Aquatic > Freshwater >...
AAAGAATGCAATTCACAGGATTAAATCAATAATATATTTTGGTCGGTATTTTTGCGTACATCACATTGAATGATCTATTGCAGACTTGTCTACATGAAAAAGAAGCAGAGACACATTTTCTGAGATTTTATATATTCCTTTTAGGTAAATTCGTACTATACTAGGTATTCTGAATTTTTAAGCAGTTTTATAAGAACGTTAACTCAAGCTTCAACATTGCATCCTAAAAGTCTGGTTTTGGCCTAAGTGATCAACAAAGAAAGGTTGAGAGTTGTTCAAACCCACTCAAAGGATTTGCAGATGAATGTTCTCGACGGAGAGTGTGGTCGTCCGAAAAAGCAATGACTAGTCACTTTGAGTGTTGAGTTGCACAATAAAGCAATTCTTAATTCTTCTGGGTGTATATATGACAGTTTGCGTTTTGTAGTCAGTTATAAAGTGAACAACAACAAAATGGGAAATAATGAGATCCCAGAAGGGCTTCTGTTCCATCAGAAGTAGTATTGTCCATGTGAGAATGCAGATGTATCATGTCATGGTACGAGATTAACTACGATGGATGGATGGATGATCTTGGTGTGATCCATTGTATTGTCAGCTTTTGAAAGAGTCATCATAAAGTTGTTTTCATTAGTAATGCCCTGTGACTTGACTCTCAATTCCTGTCCTGACCTCCCTACGACATGGCCTACCGCATTTGTATTGTACTAATTGTTACCAAATGAAGCAGCCTCTCTTCACCTCATTCACCTTCACATAATGTCGATACAATAATGATCTCCCTTCTCCACTTCATAATTCCATTCACTACTTTTTCCTCCCTTTGTAAACTAATTGTGAACTAGGATGAATCCATCCATCGAGCCTCTCAACAATCTCAACTCAAATGATTCGTTTGGCCGTGTGCCTATTCCTTTTATTGTATTCGGTATAAACACCCTTCGTTCTCAGTTTGTCTGTATGGAACCTCACAAAAGGTGATCCGTGGCTAATTTGCTAAATACGATTATCCAAAAGAGTTTCCTTCATCAGATCGTTTTATTATTCGGGAGGTTTTTCAACGAATAGATTACAAGTGACTTATTCTATCCCATCCTTCCCAGTTTTCCTCTGTCACGTTCCCCCTTTGTACTTGCAATGAGCACTCTCTTCTCATATTTCTCATGCCGAATTCAGCCGAACTGAGAAGAATAAAGACACCAACTAACTAACCTTTACTGCTTCTAAGTACTAAGTGTGAAATAACTAGGGTGTAATTTTGCATGCTACCATTTCTCATTGAAAAGAGATGGAAGGTGCTAAAATGACAATTCCTAAAGTGGATTCTAAAAGCATTGAAAATATCTCATTTGATTTATTCACTGGTACTTTGGACTTAAAGCTGTTTCTCTAGAGAGAACTCGTGCTATATGCATGGCTTTTTGCTGAGCACCATCGAATGGGCAGAGAGAAAGGTAAATGATGAACCGAAATTGTACAGAGATGCTTATTGTTATTTCATTGCAACGGCAAAGAAGTTCACGATCCGTCACACGTCTGAAAAGAGGCAGATTATATTTCCCAAGTTTCGGGGAAAAATACCTGAGTTGTTTTTTGTACTTGCCTCACAGATTTACAAGAATAAAGAAATCAAAGTTAGAAGGTTATTGTGCGTTAAACAATATACATACAAGCTTCCATTCGAATTCTGTATGAAAGTGAGCTTTTCACGCAATATTAGTCTGCAAACGCAACAAGGATGAACAAAGTCCACTTTAAAGTTTGGCAAGAAATGCTACGTAGGTTCTACGAGATAGTAAGATGGATGAAGTATTATAGGTGCAAGATAGGAGTACACGTTGTAAATCTTGAGGATAATGGAAGTGGATTTAGTATATGAGATTAGCAGAGCAGCAGTGCCCTTTTGTATCTACCTACTGTTATTTCTTCTAATCACATGCAAATTAAAGTTAATGAATTGGAACAACTAGAGGTGAATGCCGATATAATACGCGGAGTCCTGATAAGCACAAAAAAGCAGGGAGAAAACAGGAGTTATTTGAATATTTCATGAGATATGGTGCTAAGTAACAAGTTGATAAATGAAGAGGAGACATTTAGACGGGAAATGTGTGCAGTTGACCAATAATACACCTGAATTTAGAAAAGAAAATATTGCTAACTTTATTGGCGGCCTCCTTTGTCGGCTTCATAAGTAAAAGGCTCGGGAAGGGAAACATGATGATGATGGGTATAAAAACTTAATACCACATCAATAATCAAAATGCATCATTATAAGACAAGTCAAAAGGATGAAATAAAGATTGGACTCATAATCAGTTCTGAACGGGAGCAGTGGAGGATAATTTCAACTTCTTCATTATAATATACACAAGAACTACTCTGCAATGAGCAAGAGGAACAAAATGTATCTTTGAAGTATCAGAGAGAAAGAATAAGCATTCTCGTCGAGACAACCGGAGAGTTCCAAGACCAGGTGCGCATGCAAATTAAACTGTTGATTACAGTGTTTTGAGAGGTGTAATTAGAACTTGTTTGCACGGATCAGGGTTTCAGAAATCCACAGTTGTTTTAAAAACAAGCGTAAGAAGCATTTCTGACATGAAACTCTGGCACATTAGCCCAAACTCTGTGCGTATGTATGTATGTGATCATGCTGGAGATTATGATTATATTCGTTTATCAAACACTCTTTGTGGACATAATGAAACACTTTATGATCCTCTTAATTATTTAACACTGCCAGGGTATTAGAATCATCAACTTAATAGTGTTCCACTCTACAATTTTCATTTAATTTGCTTCTCGCAATTGCAATACCTTATTGATGTTCCATAATGTGACTTGTATTGCACGTAATTCTCGTCAATGAACTCGGTTTTGTGGTGTTGGTTTTCCATGTGTATTTGTAAAGTGATTGGCAAAGAAATAATATTAACCAACTTAACTTATGGTAAATTCGAGTTTAATTAAATGTTATTTCATATACCGAGTAACTGTAAGCGTATAATGCAAATAAAAAATCTTTGGATGTTATAATACTCTTTGTCAATAATATTACATTACATAATTACTAGTAGTATGAGATATTCTCTTCTAGGAATCGTTACTATCCAAGGTGTCCATGTCCATTGCTCTCGCTTATTGTTGTTGGTATCTTAAAAATCTTGATCTCCAAATCAGTTTTAGGTTGTTGTAGCTGAAGGTGGTCCTTTAGTTTATTCAAGGGAGACCTTCAAGATAACACAATACCTTGTCCGGGTTAAGTGAGAACTTAAATTACTCTACAATTTACTTCCTTTAGATAAAGAATTAATGACACTTAGTAAATCCTCCCGAAGTAAATTTCAAAACTTGAACCAGCCATTTTCTGTCCTACGAACGGTAGCCTCACTTATGTTACGGAATAGGGAAAAACTGCAGCATGCCGTGTGGCATTTAGTTCAGAATTCTGAGATCCAACGCATTGCACGAAGTTTGGGAGCCTATAATATACTTTTTAGATGGATTAATACCACAGATTGTAGCTATTTACCACACCATATGAGTGCGATTCGATCATAATGTGGTATAAAAACGGAAACCGACCTCCCTGCCTGTCTCGAGTAGATTAGATAGTGTATAATAATAAAGTTAAGAACTACTTTGTAGGTAAGAAGTGAAAAAGATTTCATATTTTATACGTAATAAGTTGGTGTGTAGTGGTAGGTGGTTTGAAATTACGCTGGCCATAATATAATGGATAAGATCCTTTTCTACTGAAGGCAGATATTATCCCATATTTCATTTCACTTCGTGTATCAAAAACATTTAACGAATCCTCGTCCGTCACAAACTATATTTGAAGAAATGGACAAATCATGAAGTTAGAAAAATAATCACGTTGCAAGCACGAGAGAGAGAGCAGATCACACACCACTTGTGTGTTAATAATAGCTAAAAAATCTAAACCTAACAGGATATATCTAATAGTAAAAGGCCGTATCCGTATCTCTTATTTTCTTATTCAAGCTATCAAGCTACTCGTTACCTTAAAATTTCCTTGCCTGCATGTACACAGTGAAAGTAGAAAGCATCGTTAAATTAATTGCATCTGTGAAAAGGGAGCACCATATACACTGCGTCAGTGCTTTTCTGATTGGCACACAGTTTGAATTACTTCTTGAATCTCATTTAATGACTCTTATGAAATGGGATACTCGTATTATTTCTTTTCGTCCGTTTCCTGCTCCTGGATACTCTCCATAAAAGACTTCCTCTTGACCACAAAAATCGTACAATTTCGTGTCTATACGACTGTAATTTTCAACCAAAGCTTTCGTAAGTTGTACGAAGCCTTTCCAACACCATTCATTAACTGACTACAGAATCAAATGGGGATGGTGAAGTATTCAAGTCTTATATAATATGTGTTCTTTCGTTTCTTCATAATTGTTTTATTAGTTAGTGTTAGTACTGCAGTAGCTTATTAAGTGTGCTTATACGTACAAGAACACTACGATTCATTTTATGTTCAAGAAAATATTCGTGAGACTTGTATTATTTTTATTGTTGTACTTGTGTAATAATACCGTGTGCTTAGGGTTTAAGTGTGTTTTGAGTTATTTCCAAGATATTTACTACTTCTTTATAAAAACCATACGAAGTAACTTGAGAGTTTTCTTCTCTGAACTTTAGAGATTTGATTTGTTGTGAAGGTTTGTGGGTAGTCCCGTAGTCTAATAAATAGCAGTACTTTGGCTGATAGTATTTTATGAATACTGATAGAGTCAGAGCTTCGTTTTAATTGAGCAATTAAACAGGGTGTCTCCAGATTCCATCGTGAATTTTTCACCATTATAAATGTGTACATTCAATACTGTCTCCACCTCCTTAATTTTAATAGCATATAAATTATCTTCTAGTCAGCCCTCTTTCATGAGAAGCCCGTTTATCTTAATCTTATACTCCCCCACCGAGCATGAATATTTTCATTTCCTTCAATTACCCACAAGTCTAATTTCAGTAGATAATTGCTCCATGATATTTCAATAAGTATTGAATAACACAATTGAAATACATGCACAGACGAATTATAATAACCTAACTTCCGCACGAGTAATTGAATTTCGAGGAATTACGGGTTTGTGTAAGTCCTCAACCGGGTATATAAATGTGTGTTACTTATTACATACTTTGTTTCAATATCATAGTTTCATGATTATGACTATATTTTTTGTATAGCCTATACAGTTAAAATAATGCCACTTTGTCTCATTTGTCCCGTAAACCCTAATAATGAAGTCACTGGGGTAAGTCTTATTTTTAAGAGACATAATATAGCTAGTCGTTTGTGCAGATGGATTTCCTGGAACATAATGCACTTCGATGTTACCTTACTCATACGTATGACTATGATCTCATCATGCAAGACTTGAAAGGCTTGAATTTATTCACAATCAAATTAATTTTATGGCAACATCGAGGAAAATGCTTAAGTTGAAATTACATAGATTACTGCGTATATTATAAAATCTTCAAACTTCCATGGTTGTTTTCAAGTTTTGAAGTTTACCCTTACAAATCACAAAAGGGAGGGTTAATTTGGTAGTCAATCAATGTGTACGTGTGTAGTAAGTTTCTCTACGTTATGATGTTAAATGTAATATGCGTGTGGTACACACAGGTAGGGAACACATGAGTCTTAGACACACCATAAGGCGTTGTAATTTACATCCTGCCTGAGTATTCCCGACTTTTCGCAGTCAAGGCAAAATAAAAGCAGGAGTGTAATTGTGCTTGAAAACTCCAAATCGAGTGCAGTGAAACTTATGCAAACTATCTGGTGGATTTAAAGTATTTTAGTTCGTGATGTATATGGGCTCTTATAGGAAACAAATTAGATTGAATTATCTACAAAGTATTACGAATTAGCTATATATGATCACTAACGATCAGTGTGTATTGTAGGTTATTGCTTGTTTTGTGCTCTCAGTCCTGCAATCTACAAAAACTTGCAGATTTTGGTCGATTAATCGAGTATAACAAGGAAATAATATTGACGTTTGATAGAAATTTTTTATTTGAATGAAGCAAAATATTACAAGAAATTATAGAATTGTTATAATACGCGACTGGTATTGATAGATTCATCCAGCCGAATTGCTCGTAGACTCCTACTCCGTATTGCATTTGCATTGAAAGTTTATAAATTTATGTTGTGAGCATTGTGTATTATGAAGAGATTTTTAGCCTAAGGTAAAGATTAATTATAAAATTAAATGGAAAAGCGGATAAGTGAAGGGTTGGTGTTGGCTCATATTTCACAGATCAGGTTAGGCCAATTTGCATGCATATCCTAGTTAGCACTTAGCATTAATTCAGTCAAAATACAGTCAGGTTAATTAGATAGTCAAATGCAAAATACTTCACAATCTTCGAATGTTTATTGCCACTTCACGTTCATTGTGCTCGTAGCTGGGGTTGTGCCTTACTCCTGTTAATGGATTACTGAAGGTGTACATTAAATGTTGTTACTACACCCAACATTAAGAAAGGAGTGCGCATCATTTTCATGCCGAAAGCAAAAAGACTCATAATTTTCCCATAACATGATAGCAACCAGTATGGTAAGCCGAACCAAGAAAATCCATCTCGCTCGGTGAAAGACTTATTTTGTTAATATGCCTTGAATGGCAGAAAACGTGAGATGATAAGAAAAGCATCTTAAGTAACCGAATACAAAAACTACAAAAGAAACAAATGTTGGAGACTTGTAATCGTTAAGCTTAAATTTTTTGAATACCGGTATAAAATTCAAATTGTCTTAATCAGCTTTCGGTAAACAAGAATAAACTAAATATAGTCTATATTATTTCAATATTTCAATTTTGCTTAGCAAAGGATAGTCCTCCGAAAATCTTGAGGAATCTGCAAATAGTTTAGATCTGACATGGAGGAATGTCAAGGAAAAGAGTGAAAGAGAAGGTTAAAAGAGAACAAAGATGGTTTGGAAGAGATGCGATAGGGATTTGTAGTTTTTAGCTGATCGAGGGTGATAATTAGACATAAATCTAGAAAACAAAGAGTTGTTGATACGAATTGGCCTGAAATATTAGGATATGAGTGGAAGATTAGATATGGAAATGAAGAAACATCTCTCGAGAGAGTATTTGTGGGGGTGATTTGGATGAAACAATCGCCGAGAGTATCATCATAATATGATCAAGTGAAGAGTATAAAATAGGAATTTCAATGATTTCTACATAATCGTTTACACGCAGAGGTATGTCGGTTGGTTGTTTTATTCCGTTGTGTATATTGTTATTAGCTGGGGGACCGAGAAGAGCAGAGATATTATATAGGAAGAGGAGTGTTTATCGTGTTGTGTGTGAGTAATAACAAGTGTGAATTGTGAATCAAAGGAGATAGGAGAAGAAACAGGTTGAGTCGAAGGAGAGTTGGATGCCCGAATATTAGTTTGATATAAAGTAACTAACTATTAGGATGTAAAGTATGCCGGTTTGATAATGATGATGAAGACTAGAACAGGTAGGGCGGCGGTTAGATGCAAAGGTAAAAGTCGGCATCTGAGAAAGAGAGATGAGGTGGCGGCGGTGAGGTCGATTTAAGGTTTTGTTGTGTGAAGATAACTAGTGTAAGCATCATCAACCATCAGCATCCTTTTTAATCCCATCGAAAATGAAGTCATTTTCGCCACCCACAGGAAAATTTGAGCTGGCCGGCAGGCAAACCACACAAATTTAAAACATATCCCCTCAAGGCACCCATTGTTCTCTTCAAGACTTTTTACACCAACTCTTATCATCTTTTTCATCATTCGCTTACCATATATCCTGTCATACTTCAATAGTTACTGAGGCTTCATCTGTAACAACGCCATCAACCGAACACTTCTAATTGCTCTCTCTCCCATTTACACTCTCTCGCAGACTGGGATGTGGTCCTTGTCTCTCATAAAGATAATTTGATCTCACAGATTTCCTCACTATTAGCTCCATCCACATCCATACACACATATTAATGTATGCCAGACAGGTAGGCCATCATCGTCACACGATTGATTGCCTAAGCTCATTTCGTCATTTCAATTGGCTCTTGTGACAAGGCGTAAAGTTGTCTCTCAAAAGTTCTTCTAAATGTCTAGTTCCTTTTAAATGTGTCCTCTCTCTCAAAAACAAATTACTATTTTACTGTCAACTCTGTCTACCAATTAGAAATTTAGAATCTTGTGTCATTATTAGACCCTCGTCACACCTTAAATTTGTTCTCTCTTCTTTAATCTCTACTTCTCACAGCGAAGCACACACAAGGTGTGGGCGACAATGAGGAATTTAACGTCTACTGATGATAATAGCAGTATTTAGACGATAATTAGAGTTTGGCCACTCAAAAATTCAACTTTAATGCATACCAACCTAGCAGACTGCTGTCTTTAGAAAATATACGCAGATAAGTACTTGCTGTTTAGTACGTTAAAATATCCATCTCATAATTTAAGTTTCAACATAACTTTTAAGTATAATGGCATTATTGATTCTTGTAAAATCATTTTTAACTTTTGGATGATGACATAATTAGCTTTGACTAATAATCACTTGTTAATTACACAGGTGAGAAATAGAGTTAAAATAATATTTAACAAAGTTAGTTGACGCGCTTTGATCACTTCTGTTAAACCGTGTGATGGTATCAAATGATTATGCTGATCTCATCTCATCGTCAATCCACAGTTTATGGAAGCTATAGTATATAATATTGAAGTAGTAGTGTGTAGGATCAAATTAGGAGTGAGTGAGTTGTACTCTGGTGCACTTCACAATTGAAATTAAGTTGTAATGACGTTGCATGTGGTAGTCGTCATTTAGATTCTAAGGCTAAAAACTCAGCAGGAGGGACACAGTCAGCGTGGAAAGATGTAGGTGTCATTATTTTAACTCCTCTCAGAAAGAATAGAATATCCTTTCATGGCAAATCAAAGTGAAGCCAGTTTTAGTGTTGGGAAATAGATTACCTCAATTGAATTGGTCGTCCTTCTGTCTTATTACTCAAATCCGGTCTTCTGTCACACTCCCCTTAATTACATGCAACGCCGCGATGTGTGTAACATTGTATATTTCTGACGTCTACTAATAATATTTCATGTCACGCTTTGCGTAGCTACTAATCTTCGTATCCAGGTTGCTTCCTAAAGATTACTTCTCGCTGCTCTTTGTTCCTTGAAATTAAAACATTATGCAATGTCTCTTTGTTCTGCGTCTATCTTTGAGATTGCAAAGGTAAGATATAATTTCCGGCTCTTCAACCTCAGACGATTTCTTAATGAGTTTGCAATAGCAAAATATGCATAAAATGAGATCCCTAGTTTGTGCACCAGCCGCGAGTTGGTACATGCTTACAATTATCCTGTCTGAATCTATATACATAAGAACTTTCTCACAATCATTAGTGGATTTGCATATATGTTGAAGTGATTTTATAAAAAGAATTGTAGAAATTGAGTCATTTGGTGTCTAATGAAGAATGAAGACCTTAACCTTCTTGAAGTTACCTTGTTAATCTAACTCGAAAGGTGTGTGTGTGTGCGTGAACGAAAAAAGATATATTTATAGTCTTTGCGACGTATGAAAATAAAGTTGTAAAGGACCGTGTGAGACGATGATGCTTATAAATGCGTTATCGCAGTTCAATTCGTTACACACCTGACTCCAACTTGACTTGCTGTAAGTTGTAACAGACAGAAAATGTACTTGAGACTGAATGACTTCATTGAAATTCTCTGAATGAGATTTTTTGTCGCTGCACAGAAGGAAATAATCGGGTATATTTCCTCGGAGAAAATCATTTTATTCTGTGTATTGTTACACCACATGCTTTGGACACGAAGGCACTCCAGTAATTATAATTGTGTGCGCTGAGTTTAACAAGTTCAACTTTTATAAACTTTTTTGCTTAGCTACCTTTCCATACGAAGTATTAAATGAAGTTAGTATCAAAGTTGTGAATCCAATTAGATGCATTTCCTTCAATATAATTTCCATCGTTTCGTTAAGCTTATCGATTAATGCGACACAAAAAGTTTTAATTGTGTGTAATATAACACAAATCGCTGTGTACTGCGCTCGTTAGAAGAATGCCTACGAATAACAAAGTTGAATCCTACCATCCATGTAGTATTGTGTGTGACTCAGCGTTCAGGTGATTTGATTTCTCGTGTGTCGTGTATTATGTTTTAAAATAATATGTTAAAAGTTTACTAACAATAAGCACCTGTGTAAGTCGTAAAAGACTTGGTGATATATACTCTTAGCATAGAGACAGCAACTCTCGGCGGTGGTGGTAGAATAAAAGCAGACAAGGTATTTTACACTTGAACCATAAATATCTTTCTTCACGGTACATGAAGTTGAGAAGTGGAATTAGTGTGAACATGTTCATGAACAAAGACTGACAGAAGTAACCGAATTGAGAAGTAACTGATGGAACTTGTACAGAGGAATGACGATAATCAGAGAGTAGATAGAATGATGATGACTTTCTTCAGATTATAACGATTGCACACAAAGAGAGAAAGATTGATGAAGTCGAAACTCGAAGACCAAATTACTTAATACTTGAGGAGAAACAGACATCAATGTTCGCCTAGGATTAAGCATCATCAACTGCTGTCCTCGTCACGCCTCATTCTTGTTAATACTTCTGATTAAATCCAGTGCTTTCATGGTTTTCCAACCTCCGTAATAAAGCTATACACATTTTTAACCTGTAACAAGGATAACAGGAAAGGTGGAACTGAGATCAGCCGTCATTTATCTCAATCAATCAATCAATTGTCTTTTGAGACAAAACAACTCACCCTGCTTTGGTCACGGAACGAGTAGGTTAGATTAGACGACGACGACCAGTGACTTACCTTATAAATTGGAATGAGTGACCATATACTTCGTTTTGTAAATTACTTTGTTTATTACTACGATACTATCGTGAACCTGATGAATGAAAGTAGCTGTTATGATTGTTGATACGTCTCTAATGTGGAAATTGTTTAGGTTAGGTTAGTTTTACTATTGCCAGAATGAGGAATTGAGTATTTTATTGGTTAAGTTTATAATCTTAATTGTTGTTACAGATGATTTATTAAATGGCCACTCAGGACTTTTTCTTCAAACTCGTTGTTTTTCAAAAGTAAGAAGGAGGTTCGTAACACACATTCCTTGTTTAAGGGTTATCATTCTATGCTAATTTTCAGTTATATGTCTCTAATAACTTGCGTGCATGTTTAATAACTGTGTTCTGAATAACATGGTAAGAAATTCGAGTACACAACAGCAAAGGAACAAAAGGCACTTAGCAAGCCATTTTGTTTGATGTGTAGGATTTAAGTTACGGTAATTAAGTGACTGAGAAATACGTGACCAGGGACCGCCTGATTTGCCAACTTTTGCATTAAGACGTGACACTCAGCTCGGTCTTCATCATTAAATTATCAAGATGAAGACAATTACGTGAGCTCATTCTTGAGTGGAGGTGCTGAATTGCTCTATATACCTCACGAATGAACAATACGAATCTCAGTATAGGCCTATTCTGCTCTGCCTTTTAAAAATTCATAATGTAACACTCTCATAAAAGCTGCAAATTTATTCACGAGAAATTGTTGTAGGTGGCCATTTTTTAGTGTAGACTCACTTCGAACAAATTATGACAAGAGAGAGCACAAATTACATGTACGTAGGCAAGCTCTCTTCAGTTTGATACCATTCACTTCATGTAATTTGTTTTTACATCTTCAGGCTTTTCGTAAAATCTTTGTGGGAGTTCGTCCAAATAACAAGAGTAATATTAAATTCCTCTTCTGATTAGATTTTTACTCATATTTTACATTTCCTCGCTTCGACATTGAACGGCGGTCCAAATAGTTTCGAAGTACATTATTTCGCCATCGCTACTTTTCATTCTTCGCAATAAATCTTTTAATTTGAAGCCTATAGCAAAATTTCAGTCTTGTTTTTACGAGTTAGTACTTTTTATTGTTATAGCTCTTGATGCCTTTTGATTTATTTTAAAGACAGTACTGGCAGAATATGACGAGTGTGTTTATTCAGCCACATAGAATTCGATCGGGTGGGATATTGAGTGACTTATGGATTTTCTAACAGACTATATAATAATTTCAACAATGTTATTATAAAGTAACTCAAGTAAATTCGACAGATAGTTATTTCTTGAAAGAGTTGCTTTTCCTGCAATGCTATCTGTTCATAGTCGTAGTAGCAATTTCGAAGTCATCATTATTATTCATGAAATTCTAATACCAAACAAAATACCTTATTAGTTAGCAGGCATACGGGCGAACTAGATATTGGCTATTATATGCTATTTTTAATTCGCATGTAGTTATTTATTAGACTGAACTGATTTTGTGATGAAATCGCTGAAAAACAACTCGTTATCTAAATGTTACCTTAATAATAACTACTCCTGTCCAAGCATAATAATACGACACCAATTAAAGCTACAAGTAAATGTGCATAAATCATCTAGATTTGCCTAAGTAACCTGTGACTCAGTTTAGATTTGATCGATTTTTTGTGTCCGCATTCATGCACAAGGCTTTTATGGAAGTTTGAGGAAACATAAATTAAGCGAAAATATCAGACATGTATGTGTAATAAATCAAATTGTCATTTAATCGTTATCCGAGAAACATAATTTGTGGGAAATGTGATATGTGAAATTGATCTTGTTTGTTGGTAGTGAAATTCTGTAGCGTATAGACTAGTATACCTTTAGTATATATGTGTAGAGGGTTGGGACTGTTGTGCATTTTATGGAGCTGCTTTATACTTGAATTATGAATGTCCACCATGATAATGAGTTGTCAGGTGAGATTCGTTCTAATCGACGTAATTTATTTGCGACGGATATATTAGTTTGTGTACGTAGCCGTACTAGTTGAAGAGGAGGATGATGAAGAGGATTTGCAATTCTAATGTGGTAATACGAGAGGTCATGCTTAGAAACGAAATCCTAATAAATCTTTTAGAGTCAAAAGGCATCAATTAAAGTCCCATTAAATTTCTAAATCCGTTATCACAATTCTATAATTATTTCGTCAAAAATCTTTATGCGCCCATTCAGCACCTCACGTCTCTCTTGTACTTAATAAATTACACTGCAGTTTAGCACGTATCATATACTCATCTGTGCAATAATTGCTATCAACACCATTTCAACTTAAGAGAACAAAATGATTTTATGGTATTTTCATGAAACATTATTATATCGTGTATATAGTGACTCGACTATCATGTCGTCTTCTTGCCTTGCATACAAAAACACCAAATGGTGAGTTAACATGACGTGTGAACGATGAGAGAGAAAGTCAAGCGTCAAAAGGTACATTACATATACGGGTGAGTGTGTACGGGATACTGGTCAGTCTAATTTAATGATGGGAGTCGATATATATATACTGCGAGGTCGGATTTCACGGGAGAGAAATGTGGAGAGCACGAGAGTGCAGAAGTATTATATATAGTTGATCCTCACTATTATTATTAAGTTCCTCCCCTGATCAATTTGTGGAAATAAGGTCTGGTCAGCGTCAGCAGTCAGGAACGGAAGACTGCAATCAGAGATTGTGGTTAAATGTGTGGAAACGAACACTAGGAGTAAATATAATGGGAGAAAGTGAAAAGAGGAGAAATACCGTGATAACTTATCGATCAAATAATAACCTATCGACCCACGATCACCTTCCATCAAGAGAGAGAGAGAGAGACTTGGACGAAAAGCGAATAAACCGAAGGGGGAAGTAGTGGTAGTAGTAGTAGTAGAATAGAGAAAGTCTAACAAAAGCATCTGCAACAACTTTCCTATTATTCTCTTTCATATTGGGTGGTATTTTGACCTCCGTACTTACCTTCTCTATTGTTTGAGAGGATAATGATTACAATTTTTATATTTAATGAGTTTACGACTCATTAAAAATCTGTATCACATTTCTCTTAACTTCGTAGTGGATGGCGATGATGATCAATTTATCTCTACTTCTTATTCCTTATTCTTCATCATCATGAGGCGGACACATTATTATCGAAAATAACCTGCTCTTGTTAAACTTTTCTCCCAACTATTCATCTATTGGCGTACTTAGCTATGTTTGTGTGTGTGTGTAGGTAGACTAGCCTCTATTATTAAAGTAACTAGTTGTACACAGAAGTCGCGGATGCAGACATAATTATGGCCGATCAATGATGAAACTTGTATTTTATATTCTGTTGCTTTTAAGTACATGTGGACTCATTATTATTATAGTTCGGATATTTCGGCTCTTAGATTGAAAGAGATACGTGAGGCTCACTTGTGTACAAGTTATCTCATCAGATTACATCTCTCCAAAAATAATTATATCAGGTCATTACAGTAAAGATAGATAGAGATAGGAAAAATAAATCTATTAAGGGGGTTAGGATAGAGTCTCAAACTTGTAATACATTACCAGTCGTAGTTGTAGTTTATAGTAGCCTTAGCTTTAGCTTGGTCAGATCATTTAAATAGCATGAAGCGATATTATTATGCATTAGAAATGAAAGTAAAAAGCTAGAAGCGACCAGAGATCCAGCCTCCAGTGAGTTTCAACTGCTCAAGTACCCTCTAGTGATGTCATAAACAATCCATGAGAGGCGAAGGAATGGTTACTTTCATGAAAATAGGTTTGTTTGGTGTTTCGTCATTCTGCTCTGCTGTCCATGACAATGCATGGAGTCTACGTCTACATGTGAGAGGAAGATTGAGTCTAATCACACAAGACCCTAATTTACTGATTTATATAAAGTATTTTTCATTAATTGTTTGTCTTTCTAGCTGAGCAATTCCCCCAGAATATCATTTTATCTGAATCCTGTATGTCAAATGTTGAATCTACTTCATAGTTCAGTATCAGTCACAGAATGCGTACCTCATCCAGGCAAAAGGGGATTTTAACTTCTGTACAGTAAGTTCGGTACTTTTTTCCCTCTAGACGAGCCTGCAGTAACTGAGCCGTGTCTTTGTTCACTAACGCCTCAAATAGTACATTCAGAATCTAACAGAGTGAGGGAGGCTCACTAAATTGTTTTCTCGATTTCTGTTCCAAAAATTCTGACTAGTTTTTCACCCTGATCTTTGTCAAAGTCGTCTGAGGATCAATTGTCTGATGTTGCAAAAATCGAAATGGGTTGACTCTAGCTGCTGCTGAAATTGTTTCCCAGGGAAAATATCCACCCTGTTTATGAACGAATACATATATGCAAGAAAGAAAAGTTTTTTGTAGTTTAGTGTGCATTACAGATTGCAATCATTACGAAAGTGTTTATCAAACAAACCAATGAGTAATTAAATTAAGGTTTAATTTCGTTAAGCAATTTGTTATTTAATTCTAGAAAAACAGAATATTTAAAACTTCGGAGGAGGTGGAAATGTTTTAGACATGGGAACAATTCAGTAAGCTCTTTTTGCCAGTTTCACTAAATTTATGTCGCCAACAATGCAACGAGTCATTGATTGATAAAGATACTATTGTGCAATGGCTTTAAAGCATCTTGTTGTGTGTAGGTGAAGTATCGTAGGATAATTCGGAAGAAGAAAAGTTGTGGAGCAGAATAACGTGCGAACATACGATGTTAGTCTCGGAGGAGTCTTTTTCATGTCTTCAGCCCTCACTTGGTTTTACTGCCGTGTAATGTCCACATGCTAACAGGGACAATGCCTTTTATAACAACGTGAATTTAATGTCCTCATCAGAGCCAGTTAAGACGACTCGGCAGAGCGTGCTTGTGTAGTACAACTAAATTAGCCACTAATGGGCTCCTTTCCTTTGAACAGACCACTCATTTCGTATAAGATCTATATAAATTCTATCACTTTCATAAAACACTCTACTACTACAACTGTTCATTATCCTTACAGCCATCAACATCAATTATTATTATCCTCCTCTTGTTCGACGAGGTAGTTTGCACCAATGAACGTTGATCATCTCTAAATTCTGTAATCCAAAGAAGTCTTTTGTAGTTCATCCGGAATTGTAGGTGCATCCAAAAGATCTCGCAAGCAGTTTTGTTCATATGTGCGAGGTGTACAAATGTATCGCTGAATATTTAAAAATCATGCAACGTGTGAAGCAAGTAAACTGATTACACTTTGTAGAAGCATATTGAACTCTTGGGTTTATTATTATTACAAGTTGTTTAGAAGATGTAACAAGGAGATGCAGAAAGTAGCAGCAGTCTCAGTTCTGTAATTTTTATTTAAACTCTTTGAAGAATCACCAAAGAGTAAGGGAAAACGAATGCAGGTACTCACTCTGTTCTATGGAAATGGGAAGATTAGAACAAGGAAAGAAAGAGTGAGGGTAAGAAAGTCAGAACTTAATTTGCTGTAATCCTGTATTACTAACAACCGTTTCTTTGAGTAGATTGCAAGTAAAAGCAAGCTGTATACAGTTATACAGAGAGCATTACACGCTATATGCTCGAAAGCAAAAGGAACTCTCTCTGACTGAAGTTGAGGGATCGTGGAAAAGGCAAAGCTGTAATTAAAAATTTACAAAGATACTTAGCTCTAATTGAAACGCTTGTATTCATTTGAGATTTTCAGCTGCACAATTTATTTTTGCTCCACAAAAGCTTACTGACTTATTCCTTGACTCTCATTCATTCCCCTTAAACCGTATAAATAGGCATGAGACTAATTTATTATTTCAAGTAAACTTCTTCTGAGCTTTCTCTCAATTCCTACTTAGGCAATCTGTGAATGTTTTCAAGAATCCTAAGCTTTTTAGTTTAAGTGTTTCGTGTGTATTTCTGGTCTGTTTTATGCGCATTACTAATATTACTAATAAATTACTCTTGAGAAAGTACGCCATTTACAAACTTATGTTCTTGCCTAAAATCTTATTTTGTTTATGATATTCACGTTCAGTTTACTTACAGATGAAGAGGAAAAATGTTTTAAAGCATAATTAAAGAGTTGTATGCATTAAGAGTATTATTTGCCTTTTTCTGGTTTTAATTTCGTTAGGAAGATATTTCTTACCAGAGACTGTAATATATATTTTATATATTGCAGCTATGTGCTGTGAAGAGTAAACTAATTGTGTGAAAGTACATGAAAGTATCAAAGAGTCCATTAATAAACAATAAGTAAATTTGTGAATATTTCACTAATAGCCGTAGTGGACAGTTATTATGAAGGGAAGGTTTGCAGTTGACTATGAGTCAAGACAAGTTGTAATAGCAAGTGACGGCTCTTCCAAAAATAAATATAATTAGGGAGGATAAAGTTAGCGTGATCTGTTGCAATAAACGGTTTTCCTTTTCTACGAAAGTAATTTGCCCAAAAGAGACAGTGTAAAGAGCCATTTTGTCCCAAATTACATGAATTAAGACTTGAAGAAGGGAACACTACAGAAAGTTGTGAGGCAGTTGAAGTTAAGGAAGTACCATTCTTCTGAATGTATCATCGAAATAGGGTGACTAATCGAAGGAAGTTGGTGAGACATGGAAAGAACGTGTGTGTGCTGTATGATTTCATTTCTTTACTAAACTGACTTTTTCAGCAGGTCAACATTAGGAAGAAAAATGTAATATTTGACTTGATTATTATTGTGTTCTGAAATTGCTCTGTGTCTGTTGTCCAGATTACTTCTCAATGGATGCGGACGCTGCGAGCTGCTGTTACGAAAAGGTACTCATGAAGAGTATTAGTAGTAAATAACCCGTAATACACGTTAGCTAAGAGCCACGGCGTACTTAATTGAAGCTTCTGGCTCAAATGATCGAATCTTAAGAGGCAAGGAGGGTGTTCTGTTGGGGAAAGTTAGTCGACCATTGAACAACAGCTTAATGGGCAGTTTTATGTACCTTGTGAGTTGTGTACAATGCGGTTCTTTCCTTCTGAGACAATGAGCAGAATAGCCGATAAAGTAAAGTAGGCCCAACCTCTTGGATTCAATAATGATTATGCAGTTGAGAAAGAGAGTATATATAACGCTAAGGTTTGTATCTTCAAGAGTAAATAACTTTCATGGGACTTTTTGTCTATAATGCCCAAACCGTTTCAGGTACAAACAAAAGACCCTCACCGTTTATTTGTCTTGGGACTTAAAGACTTGCCCAAATTATGATAATGTGAGAAATAAAGTTCCCAAATGAGTTACCGCTTCCTGCAGTAACTAATAGGAGATCCAAACATCCACGGTACGCTTACAAGCCATTCTTAAAAACTTTTGCTACTACACGAATACCATCGGAATCTTCTCAATGAAACTCGTTTTTTCGGCTTCCTAATTATAAGAATCATAGGTGCCAATAATATTGCTGGTTGTGATTTCTCAGGTGTTTATATTTTACTCCGTCTGGACAGGTACGCTAGACTAATCGCATGCTCCACTTCGGACTGCTCATTCATTCAGCAGATCCTGTTCATCTCATTCTCAAGTACAACTTTTTATTTTTCTTACACTATTCATTATCGATACTTTCGGAGGTCAGATTGAGGTAGATCAATGATATTGTGAGTCACTACTTCCTCCACTTTTACTTTAACACAAAAACAAAACTAGAGCATTAAATAATCTCTCATTCTGTAAATCTTTTCTGCTTAAAAGCTGTATTGTGTTGCTAGAAGAAAATACAAAATGATAAAAAAGATAAGGTTTTAAGTATAAATATAAATATACTTGTATTTCTGAAACAACATTTAAAATCACAGTATAAGTAATGTTCATCAGCCAAGGTATATTCATCGATCATGCAATTTGTGTGTAGTTACGGCACAAAAATAATTTCAATGAAGCAGAAATCTGTAATGTTGAGAACTGGAACTATATAATTTTATAAATCGAAAATAAATGAGTATCACGCTGAAAGCCGGAGCTGCTTAAATACAGTATCGGACATGAAAAATGATGTGATGTTTTCGTTAGGGAATTATTTGTCAGTTTAATTTTACTTGTTCAAACATTTGTACCCTCGACTAAGTATGATACGAGATTTTTCACATTACCTAAAAAGGGGTAAAACCTGTAGGAGGAAAGAAGGTAAATTGCGTAGTCTCAATTGTTTTGTTAAGACCTGATGAATTAACTCAAGAGGAGAGATAATACACAGTAGAAAGAAACAACGAAGAAACAAACAGAGTTCAACCCCTTGTCATATTTTATCAGACGAATGATGATGACTGCGGTAGTTTGTTAAATAATAGACCACTGACTGCATTCTCATCATATTATATGTTCTTGTGCAAGTTATAGCTTACAACAAGATTCCCATTAATGTTGATGTCATAATGTTCGTATAACCTTTTACAAGAAATTGTATGGATGCTGCAGAATTGGTTATTCCCATGCAGTACCTAAGAACTTGAGGGATTTTCTTAAGTTTAACAATCAAAGTTTCATTGTCAATAATCGACACATTAAGTTTTGATCACGTTGTTTCAATTTCAATCATAATATAAAGCAAACTAATAAGCACCATTCCCGTATACGCATTATAGTATACATTGTAGGTAGTTTAGTCATGGTATTGGGTTTTTATTTTGTTGGGTAAGCCGTCATACCTAAATTGCAGTCTTTTAGGTATTATTAAACGCACTGCGATATTACGAATATGTACCAAGAGAGGCCAAGTTTTGTATTATAAAAAACCCTCACACCCTTGGACTTTTCATCGGGTGAAAGTGAATACACATTTTTTTAAACGGGATGAGAGACACGTTTAGGTGTGTCTATGTGTGACTGCTTGTATTTTATTATTATGTTGTGTGCATGAAAATGCTGATGAAGTTATCATATATGTATAAAGCTCCCCCATTCGGGAAGATGAATTTCGCTGGAGAAAATGTGAGCGTAAAAAATGAGCCATTCTCGTTTATTTCGTTATTATTGAATTATATTTCAAACAGACATTTGTCTTTTATTCATTCCGCATTTTATTGCATCTAATTGACTTCACACGTCCCTTTCCGACTATAAGAATGTATATGTACGTAGGCATATACAGCCTTTCGGAACATTCATCCCCCAGAAAACAGAGTTTGAGTTTAATGGTCTCCGCTGCTAGTCTCTCTCTCTAGCATTATTTGATGTGTTTCGTTTCATAGAGAATAAGTTTGGTGTGTTATTGATATCATTATTATTATTGCTGCAGGAGTGAGCATTCAAGAATAATACAAGTCCATAAATGTTCTTCTCCATGCATGAAATGAATGTAGCAGCTTGGTGATACTTCATAAATAAGAGTAATTTAACATTAATGGACACTTAGATGAAATTCCCTTTTTGAGACCACAGCAGTGTTATTAGATGATGCATATCGTGTTATTTGAATATTTTTAGGAGTAAGTGGGATAAATTGTACCTTTCTTGAATGATAGCAAAACACAATGTTGAGTGTGTGCACTTAATGGTGGTAATAATAATCTCTAGGTTCACCAGTCCAGTGGGCTGAGCATACAAACACACAATTTAGTACTATTCGGTTATTTATGGAGGTACTGTCATTACATCAACTACAACCCGATTAGAGAATTACAATTTAACACACGCATATCAAACTTATAACACGCTAAATCCTTTATTTCTCTCCGCGTTTTGTCTATGATGAGTTGCCGAAGTGGTAAGAATGATTACATTATTTCATGTTCAACTCAAGTCCATGTGTAAGAACTCTTATTTCGTTCTTCCCATTCTTTCACTTGAAGTTATGTTCACGAGAACATTTTCAACATTGTTCGGCCTTTTTAAATACTTCGAACAGCTACTTATCATTCGCTTTAGATCGTCCTCGTCCGCTTATTAAAATGAAAGCCTACACACAATGCGTGTATAGTATTTTGATAGCATTTTTATTATCTTCATAGAAAATAAATTCAAGGACACCCAACGCCAGAATTCTAAACTGGAATTGAGCACTTCACAAATGTCAAATCTGATGCTGCTTGTCTTGTCTTTTGGATGATGAAATGAGCTTTCAAGTATTAAGAATATGATATTTGAATGTTAAATAATAATGACGAGATGTTTCGGCAGTTTCAATAAATTTTATTCTTCAATCTAGTTCTCATCTACAATTCATCATTCTATAAAAAGTCGCGACATGGTAAACACTCAATAAATTTCCTTTGGTTAGCTATAGTATTATGATTTGCTTCTTTTTGTTCGTTTCTAGTAAACGTGTGCAAACATGCTGACTATAAAATTTAGCGTGTGGATAACCATAAACTCATTTAATTTTAATTTTACGTACATACTCTTCGGATTTCAATCCCTGTGGACACACATTGTAACATATAAATAGATTAATACTGAGTGGGCAACGATGCCTTTAAATCACTAAATCACAATTTTGTGATATTGGTTATAACCTATGGGTTTTAAACTGTTATTATATATTATAAATGAGTCTTTGATCAAATGTTTTGGTACATAACATTCACAAACGAATACTTAATTTATTAATTGGTTATAAATATTGCTCAGCTCAAAAGCTGTAGCTGTATGGTGTACACATATAATACAAGCCAAATTAATAATACTGCAGACAAACTACTCCGTCAGATTTCTATCTAGTAATATTTACATCACAAAAATAACTCAATTGAATATAAGTTTCAGAAGCCTATTTTTGAATTACACATTGATTTCACACACACACGATAATACGGAGAACTAGTTCACTAATCATGTTAATTACAACCTCTTGGGGCACCTGAGCATAAGGTTGCGCGACTAACTGAACTTTTGAAAAATCGACTTTTGCTTGAAACAGTTCCAACTAAACAATTATCATTGTCAAGAGACTATGCGTATGTATCATTGTGTAAGCTAAAAATAAAGTTAAAGGATTTGATTCTACACATAACACAATACTTTGATAAGATCAACTAAAACTGTTTGATGGCAAAAAGTCTTTTTATGTCACATATTACTCTCACCATTCATTCAATTAGTTGCTGTATAGTGTGTGTCATGCTTTCACTTTTAATATTTAATAATATTTAGCTAACATGATATTATACTGACCACTATAATGTTTGGTGGGCAGATTGGATGAGCAATAATATAACAGATTTATCTTAGGCTGAAATAAATCTCACGTGCTAATTAAGTGTATATAGTAGTGATTTACCGATGGTTTCGTATTAAGAATCAAAGTTAGAATGAGGACACATCTTGATGCTTGGGAATCAGCAAGTAATTTGCAGGTATTTGACTTCGGGAGAGGTTCGATTGGGAGAAAGTTGAGATTCCGCTACTTGAGCTGCAGTTAACGGAGGTCCTGGTGGTGGTCCCCAAGAAGGTCTTCCACTTCCTGGAGCTCCATCCCCAGGAAACACATTTTTTGTCATGGCTTCTGCCTGCAGTGATATCATCAGTCGAGATGCAGCTTGTCTCTCGGCTTCTCTTTCTTCTGCAGTCTGCCGTCTGGAATAAAATAAACGTTTTGTTTGAATCCTTGGTTATTGTATATTGGAAATAAATTGTTTGTAATCTTATGAGTATGAAGTGAATGTTGTTTATAACAAATAATAATTTTAGATTGTGCATGTTTTTTTGCAAAGATGAGTAAAATCTACTTTCCGCCAGCCCAGTGTAATTCATTCCTTCTGTAAATGATACTCTCACTCTCATCCATAAAACTTAAAAAGCTTTTTTCACCTAAGTGCTCAATAGAGATGATTGTGAGCAAAGCTTTTAGTTAAAACAAATTGTTATCTTGAGCTATGAAGCATTTTGTATATTTGTTTATTTAAGGAAAGGGATGATAAAGCAAGTGGTGGATCATCACCACATGATTATGATAGACAGAATGACGAGTATTTAATATTATCAGACGACAATTCGAAGAGTTAAAGTTTATTTCGTGTTTCCAAAGGCTAATAAAGATAAAGATGATGGAATGAGTCAGAGAGGCGTTTAAGATATGAGCAGACTCGCTTCATCATCACCACCTAATAAAGCCAGTCAAATGGATCATTGAAGCGAAGTTATTACTACACAGAAGAGTGTATCAGGTAGTATATAGACATAAATACATATACACAAAGTCAAGTTCCAACCCTATCTGCACTTTAAGCCACTTTTCCAACATATTTTACTCTTAAGCACCTCGCAGCAGTTGACTAACTTTGTGATGTCTGAAGTGAAACAGAAACCAGGAGACAAGGACGAGAAAAGAATCTCCGTAGGACCCAAAATAGTTAAGATTGGGAAGCATTAATAGATTTTATAAGTGCAGTCGAAGCACAAAAAATGAGCGATGATTGAGTTATCTTAAATGGAAATTGTGCTGAAAAGAGTGAAGGATTTCCATAAGAATGAGACAAAGGTGTAAAATGAGACATGGATTAAGAATGTAGGAACAGGAGACAAAGTACATTGGAATCAATAAACTTGAAGACAAACGAAAGATTTAAGGATATGAACGGATTGTTGCCTTATGTATGAGAGAGAGTGTGTGTGTGTGTGTGTGCTTTTCATCTCAACATTAATAGAGTCGGGACGAAGAGATCTGATCCATTTTGAAATCAGACTTTGACGAGAAAGAGCAAAGAAGAATGACTTCTTGGCTGGAGGTTGGATTTGGTCTTGCAGCCCGTAATTAGTTGCTCTAATGGTCTTTTCATGTCATTCAAACAAGGAGAATCGTCTTGTCGCCAACCTTTTTACTCATCTCTTTCTATTCTCTCCATTCTTATCATTTCTACCTCTTCAAATAATCAAGTGCTACTCTCTCACATCAGTTGCAACGTTGAATGAAACAAAGCTGGAGGGTATGGAAAGTATCAAATATCAAACTCTAGATGAAATATTAATAATAATAACGTCGTCGTCAAACATTGTACAATGTTCGATCGCATATATGGTCTCTCTGAATCGAACAAATTATCTAACCAACATCATTGCCACAAAATACTGAAAGGTTGTGTTTTTTGTCACTGTTTTCAGGTGAACACTGTGTACACACTGAGCACGCATAAAGCAAGCAACAACTGAATTGTTTATCGCCACTTAAACCTTGTATAACAATTACTAAACACACTCGCATTCATAGTTGCCAAATTAAATATTACGCTATTATAAAAGAATATGGCTTGAATAGTGTTTGCCTCATCACAATGGAAGGTTTGCATTATGTTGCATTATTACTTTTTGAAATGGCAGACAATAAATGCTTATTAAAAATTAAATGGTTTCCTGTTGGATCAGTTGTGGGACACACACACATGTAAAAGTGAATAAAACTTGTCATATATTGTATAGTTGGACTTGAATACAAGTTGGTTGTGACCGTAACGAAGGGTCATGGATATGGATTCGAGTAAAGTGTCTACCCTATATTTAACTGAGCCTGCCAATTAGTGTGTGCGTTCGGTTTCATGTAAAATAGTCTAGAGAATCATATAGAATGTAAAGCAAGTTGCTGCGAAGTCTATGCAGCGTCTAAAATACTATATAATAAGCCATAAGGTTGAATTAACATTGACAAATAAGCGTAGTTAATATCTTCATGTCATATGGTAGTTAACTTTAAATGTATAGTTGAGAAGTGTATATATTCTGTAAATGAAACCCTCGACAGTTGTGTGTATGATATGACTGATAGCGAGAGAGATGAAGTTGCATGACCCTTCACAGTAATTTAATAAACATCGTGTCATTTCAGAATGCACAAGCTAAACTGGCAGTTGAACAATATATATATTATTATTATCATTATTATTACCTCCACTTTGTGCGACGATTTTGAAACCAGGTTTTGACTTGGGCATCAGTCATTTTGAGAGCTTTGGCCAAAGACGCCCTTTCTGCAGAAGCGAGGTATTTCTGTTTGTGGAATCGTTTTTCCAATTCTGCGATTTGAAGTCGAGTAAAAGAAGTCCGGGGCTTCTTTCGCTTGGGCGGAGTGCGGTTTTGATAGGGATGTCCTATTCTTCTAGTAAAGGCAAGAGAGGCTGCAATTTTAAATAAATACGCAAGTTATAATAATGATGATGCGCGACTGTAACTCTGAATTTAATTTAATCGTGTAAGCGTAATTTGCGTCTTATGTACGCATTCAATTTCATACATAGATATCCATAAATGTTGCATGTAGTTATGTAGTGTTAGTGGCATTTATGGTGACTCCATATTGTGTTGATCACGACAATTTTATGAACAAAATGACATTAAACTCTCGAATAAAACTTGAATGAGCAGCAAATATAAAAAGACTTTTGAGGCACACATCGTTTCCTGTTACCGTTTAGCTCGGTTTCAGCAGTCATGAACAGGACGATATTAAATGTAAAAGCGATAAAGAACGAGCTACATACACTGCTGTATATTTTGTATCCGTCTGTATTTTGAAGGTTTCGCATGACAAAAAATGACAAATGACAAAAGTACTCCAAGTCAGGAATGAAACGACCATTCCCCTGTCCCGAAGGATTCACCGGCGATTGATTTCCATTTAAGTATCATCGAAATCTCAAGGGATCATGAATTATTTAGTGAATGTAACTACACAAAGAGGGTAGTTCGGTGCTAAAATCCTCTCTAAGGGACTCGGAAAGTTATCAAAATGCCTTGACGGAAAATATGCCACTTGATATCTGCGTGTGAAACTTAGTTAAGCCAATTTCATTATTCATAGTCTTCTCTCTGTGATGCTGTGCTGCCGTAGCTTAATGCTTTATACATTTTGCTTTTTACTCGTTCCTTCTTAATTCGTTGCAACGGGTAGGTCTCCCAAATGTATACACGTTGTGTGAATCAATTTTATTGCTTTTCTGAACTTCTCAATTCCCTCACTACTGGATAAACTATAATGTCTTTATTGACTTGCCGTCTGAGGCAATTCAATTTGTATAACCTACTATACACACACCGGTTTTGTTGTCTTGCTGTAAAAACCCATTTAATTAATCATAAGTAACGTCTGCTGTATAAAATATTGCTTTGTGCCTTTGTTATTTCTTTTCCAGACTGTGCTCTTTATATACAACCTGTATATAGTATACTGATGAAATAATTGATAAAAACGTTAATTGTTTCTTACCATTAAGTCTATCCTTGAGTAGAAGAGAACTTCTGGGGTCAAATGTACTAAAGAGAGGAGCAGCGTTGAGGTCCATGGGATTATGAGGACCAAGACCGGACTGTCCAAACAATTGAAAGTTGGACATAGGGCGATGGGCAGGAACACGTATAACCTGATTAGCAGGCGATGTCAACGAGCAAGGGAAATTGGGTAAGAATATCGACGAGTATCCGAGCATAGGAAATGGGTTAGGTCCATGTGGCCCTCCAGCTCCACTCAAACCTTCCAACGACCCGTGATTGTAACCAGCTGAAGAAGTTGGGGAGGTAAGATGAGATTCATGCTGCTGAGAAAGTTGATGAAGCTGATGATGATGGTGATAACTATGTTGTTGAGGGGATTCTGGTGTGCTGCGGTTTGAATTTGTTGTCCCACAGTCTTGGTCTCCTCTGCTGTTATGAGAAGATCCCGACCGCATTCGCTTTCTCCTGTTGCTTTCACCATCGTCATGATTGTGCTGATCGCTTTGATCATTGTCCAACTGATCATCATACTTACTCACCACTGAGCCCGTTCGACGTCCCCCTGTCACCTCATCCCCACAGTCATCCATCTCCACCTCCGAATCATCTGAATGATGAGAAGGATCTAATGTCTCCGAACAATCGGAATCTCTCTCACCACCATTATTATCGTCGTCCTTTGGACTTGCCCTATCAGACTTGTTGTTACACTGCTGCTGCTGCTGGTGCCTACTATTACTACTACTGCTGTTGTGGTTATTTGAGGATCTCCCTTCTCCTTGATGGTGGATTGATGACAGGTGATTATTATGATTTCTCATGCTTTCACTTTGCTGTTGGCTCCCGTGATGATGAACAGTGTGATGGTACTGCTTCTTGTTTGACAATTGTCTCTGGTAGTTGTTATTGTTAATCGTACCTGTTGACCCATTGTTGTTACTTCCTTTGCTTTTGCTGTGCCTTTGCTTCCCGATTATCGGTTTCTCAGCTTCACCACTAAGGAGTCGGGATATTGAGAAATTCAACGCACTCTTTTCTGAGTCTACCTCTGCCATTTCCATCTCCGAAGATAGTACTGTGTCTTCACTCATTCCACACATTACACATTAGACAAAACGTAAGAGATAATAATATGTGTGAACAAACGCAATAATGTTTCGGTAACTAATATATGCGAATGTCTCATTAAATATATACTTATTTGATCCGAGTTTCACTCTCTCCCAAGTTCTTCTTAACCCTTTCACTTGTGTAAACTACTGCACTGCTCACAACAACGGGTTACTCTTACTTTATTATTTGAATCAATTCTGTTCGGGGTATTGTGCGAATCCCAAATATTGTCAAAAACGAGTTTTTGTTCACTTCAAACGAGATCAAGAAGAGAATCAGGTCTACCTGAGAGAATCTTCTTATTTGATTTCAGCTACAGAACTTTACTTGACTCAGAGGAGAGATCTTCAAATTGTGTTGTTGAATGTCCAGTGGTTATTTACTAAATGCGGAAGTTTCGGAGGACACAGAGAGAGAGAGAGACAGGTTAGGAGGACTTAAGTTGAGGGTCGCAACGACAGTTGTCCATGTGTGCATGGGCTTCTTGTGAGTGATTAAGTCAGAGGAAGTGATTTGAGTCCAGGATTTTTGTTAGAGATGTGAAGCTGCTGTAGTATTGGTCAAAGGACAGAGTGGAAACGAGGTGGAATGATTACATGATGATCATGTTTGTTGTTTGTGTGGAAAAGAATAGGATAAGTCCGGAGTTGCGATGTTAAGCCGCGCCTCCTTTCCCCAATAACCCTCCAATCCTACTGGTTTCACCCTCCCATGGGACACCAGATTCTGTAGAGTTAACGTGTACAAGACCATTGGGCTCGTTCTTTTGTATAGCGAACTATAGAGCAGAACAGGAGCACCCACTAAAACTCACTTCTCTCATTCATTATTATAATCTCTCCTCTTTAAATTACGTAACAACTTTTGGACATCGCGAAAGAGGAAGGAGCTCTGTTGAGGTGACTACTCCTACCACAATCTATATAGACTCCTCTCTCTCTCCTTTAAAAGATCTTTTCAGGGGTTAGCCATATCAGGACAATTAACTTTATTCGAACAAAATGAAATACACAACATCATCATGAAGAAACAATTGAGTCAAACCACAAAACATTACAACAATCATTTACTAAACGCTGTCTCCCTCGACACAAAACATATCTCATATCTCTCTCTGCTGTGATCTCTGTACTTAATGGGATGGGAATTTCATGAATCATGAGTTCAAAAAATAATACCCAGTGGTTAAAGAAGCTAGGAGACTAGCGTAGTACTTGTTGTAATCAACCTAAAACCTGTCATTAAATTGATATTCATCATCATTTTGAAATATCATTTTATATCTCATTCCAAACTGACTTTTTTCTCTGTCGCTTTTATTCTTCTCTTGTCATCATTTATTCTCTTCACATGATCCTCAAACCCTGTTTTAGTTCATGGAGGAACTTATTCTTTCTTGATATCTAAAATTTTCAATTTAATCCTTGGGAATGACGTATCATAACCATTTACTATATCACTCTTTTCCAATGATTCTTTAGAGTACGCGCATTTTGACGTGCAGCTTTACTGATTAATTTTTCGCACTGAATTAATAGCAAAGCAATAATATCGTCCTGAATGGCATTGAATACCATCGTTCGATTACTTAGACTCAAACCACTGAATGTTCAAGCGATTAAGTTAGTATACTATCATCTTTGGTCGTCCAATCATTCCACTCAGTCAAGCGATTAAAGTACCTGAGCTTAAAATAATTCGTGAGGGTTAAACAAACTTGAAAACTATACAATTGCGAAACACATTCTACTATAAAATTACATTCACTCTTGTCCTCTTCAATTTGGTTTTTCCGGTAGTTTATATCGTGCAATGTGTTAAAACTTTTCAGATGAATTATTGTTAAGAGTAAATAAATTTGGGTGTGATGAGCTGATGATTTTAACAGCCATTTTATGAGGGTTGCAATCATGATACATTTATTTAAACTAAAGAATAATCATAACCCCAATGATTTTGTCTCAAAGTCCGACGGTTTCCGGAGTAAGTTCTAAACACCAGGATGAGGAAGAAATATGAAGCTAATAAGAGCAGTATGTATTAATAAGCGAAAAGACAAGAAGATGCAAGGGCGACGGATTAACTTGTTTAAATATTCAAACTCCACAGTGTATGTGTGTGTATGGGTGGGTGGCTTTGAAGAGCGATATCAGGAAACCAATTATTCAGAAAGGATTTTACTTTACCAGAAAGATGTCAGCGAATGCTGAATCTGACCGCAATCACCACAATGAAATGACTCTCTTGTAACTACAACTCCAACACACGCTGCAATGTCGACATGAGAAATTGCAGAGATTCAATTCAATCCAAGGTTATTATTGACCTTGCTACATTCATGTGAACAACATTAGCTAGTGTGTAGCGACATATACAGTCACCTGTACACATGTAAGTCATGTAACACATACGTACAAATTCGTGTATAATAAAAACGACTGAAGATTGAGGAACAATTTGAAGAAAATGATTCTCTCATGAGAGGAAACTTATTACATTGGACAATTGCGATTTTGATAGGATGAGGTATATTCACATGCATAAGTACCCATTAAACTGAATATCACATTTAAGAAAGCTGCTCCATCATAATAATAATCTCCACCCACAAATTACTTTTGCACAGACTACTTGTTGTGGTAATGTGAATAAACAAGCTCTTTTACCTTATATTCTTGATTGATATTCCTTATTCATTCGTGTGATACAAATTTCCGACTTCGAAGAGATGACTCGTAATTCGTCTTTTAGGAAAAAGTTTCATTTTCCTCTCATAATTATTATTACAGTTGATCTTGTCTCGTTTTTTACAAACTCTAGACAATTATGAATGATGAGTTTTTTAATAGTCCGTTCAGCCATTTATCCCAGTAAGAATTTATATTTCTATTACTTTTCCATATAACTGCTGCTGTGAAAGGTAGTGTACTTTTTTCCCAGCATGATTTTTTTATTTCGATTAAATATCTTTTGTATGCATAATACTTCAACAGCTACTACAGCAGCTATTCAGTGGTACTAGACTATTATGTTTAAGCAAAATACATGCATTAAAAATGGGAGGCCATACAGAATGGCTAGTCAATAGGATTTAAATTGCTAGTAATTTTGGCTACCTAAGTTTACATATTGTGTAGTGTATTATAAAGGCAAATACCTGTATGAATAATATGACGACCAGTTCAACAATATTTATGCATAAAAAGTAAAAATGCATCGAGAAAGTGAGCTCCACTTGTCTTTTTGTCTCATAGCTCGTAAATGTGGATTATTTTGGTGCAGCAGGTTTATCGAAGCGTAACTCAAGAAACTTGAATGGCTACCGGAAATCGGGGTTGCGTTACTTGGCTCAGTCAGTGAGCCGAGGCGTGTCCTAAACAACTGACTGTAACCCCTTCAACTACATTCGTGATTAGTAGTTTATTTTAATAAGCTGGTGGCATGTCTACTCGTTTTATGAAACGATGCTCATACTCATTTTTACTCCAATAATATTCATATCTATTTAAACCAAATGGAAACTAAAGACTAGACCTCTTCTCTAAGCCAACATTTTCTATTTATTCGACAATGTGTCTTCTTCCTATTATGCAAGTAAAATCACTTACTCGTAATATTAAATAACACAAGCAAGCAATCATATTGAATATATAATCATTTTTGCAATGAATGAAATTGCGAGTGATTCTTTTCTTAATGTCGGAGTAGGATTTGCGAAGCAATCTTCGCTTAAGTTGAATCTTAATAATAAACTGTTGTGGATTGAATAGATAAAATAAAATAATGGGTTGTGTAGTTTTTGCAAGTCGCAATATTGATACACACACTACAGGGCTCATATGGTTCGTTTAGATAGATATTATACGTGTCTCTTTCATCATGAACACCACCACATACAACATGCATTTGATACTTCTCCTGTCTTGTCTGTTTCCGCTTTTATACTTTTTAGTGGACTTTACTTGATGAGGAATACAATTTTGTTTTCACTTCTCTTCTACGAGTTCAAGTTGCTAACAACCTGCGTCTTGTTCTTCACTTGACTCACCATCGTGATTATTATTGCACGATTCTCTTAGAAAAACTACACGTAAAGAAGCCCTGTATTTTTCAGTCACAACTCCATTTCTCGGTTCTTATTCTCGCTGCACTCCTCCTTTACTTTCATTTATTGTGTTTTTCTTTCAACATTCTACGGCATTCTTTTCCGTTGGCCGTCCTTCGGGGAGCAATCTTATGCTCTGGACTTTGACCACATAACCATAAAAATTTCTAAATCGGACTTTATTACTGGACGGTTACAGAATCCTGATTTTTCCTTGTTTCATATGGAGGATTAGATATTAGAGCGTTTCCTCTGAAAGTCTCAAACTGATCCAGCAGTGTTTTGTACTACTCTGAAGTTTAGCTCAAAATGAACGTGTAATAATACCAGAGTGCATTAGACACAATAGATTCTTTCCTGCACTCAATATATAACTTCTCTTATTCTCTGTGAGTTATTCTTTATTCTTTTGGCTACTGTATAATCATAGAATTCCACATTGCCTGATTTTGGTCTCTATACAATACCGCACTCTTACAATAATCCATGACTATGTAATACCGATAGAGCATTTAACGAAAAACTCAAACTTGTGAATGTTTTCCTGCCTAGGTTAAATCCTACAAGGATTGCATGTCAAATCCTCCTAAAACCAGACTAAATATGGGAGAGACTTATGTGTACTAGCTAGCTCATTCTCGTTGAAAAGCTTTGCTCACTTCCGTAGTGTGAATTCTGACTGAAATATCGTTGAAGACCTTTCATTTTATTCACGTTGGTATACATGGAAAACCATTATATAGGGCTATTTATTGTCAGTATATGAGACAAAATCGATCATGATTACATGTAACGAGTGCTTCATCGCATGCAAAATACTAGTGACAGCTATTGCTCACGTACTTTCACGTACTCATGAAGTTTCCACACTTTAGCTAACGCGAGAAAATTTACTTTATAACTAGACAGCCATTTGATAGTCTGTTGGCGTGAATTTGTAATGATTGCTTGTGGCTTGAGATTGTGTTTTTTCCTTGTCTATTGTTATTCGTAATTTGCAATGCTGTAATTAAAACTTCATCCTGTCATTTGATACACGATGTTATTTAAGTCCTAGGTAAAACTCCACGCATGCTTTAAGATGCAAAACCGTGAACATTTTATCTGTCTCTCTCCAACGATTAATATAGTTTAGAATACATCAAATAAGCCAGTTTACGTTTGGACTGGTAAACTAAGCTCAAGCTATACAAGAACTGACAACTGTTCCACTGTTAGTGGCAAGTTAACTAAATGACTCCTGTGTGCGATTCTGATTTGGTAAAGAATAATATATTTACGCGTGAGACTGAAATGAATACAGGTAGTTACGAAATAAATGTATTTGTTCGCCTTAAACTAGATTAAGAGACAATGCTAGACACACACATAGTCGGTTAAAGTTCAATTTGTACCGTAAAAGAATCAAATTGAGCACCTATTCGCATTTGTTCTTGTCTGCTTCTTGCTCTTAAACGAGTTCTCGCAATGTGGAAGAGAGTTAGGTGTTAGAGCTTTTGTTTTCGAAGAGCTTTTAATGATTATCTGGTGAATTCAGCGCGAAATCGATGACTTGATCAAGATAAATGGGGAATTGAAGGGGAAATAATGAAATTAAGACGGCTGAACCCCAAAACAGACATTTAACTGGCTCATTATTTATGCATTATGTCCTTCCACTCTCACTCCCAACTGCTTCTCGATCTCCTCTCTTTCCTATCCTCTTCTCATCTTCTTCTCCTTCTTGTAGCAGTGAAAACTGACTTTCGAATCAAACACTGAGTCTATGCTTCGATCTACACTTTAACTTGAGCAATGTGAGTGTGTATTTAAGCTTCGCAATTCCAAGTTTGATTCAAGAATAGGTACGATTCAAAAGAAAGAATATATATATGTGCTCAATTAGGTTGAATTCCATTTATTTACTGTCTGCTTTGTCTTGCTTGATAGGTAAAAACTACTGAATAAAACACTACACAACAACTACGTAATTTACAAGTAAACAAATGCGAATACAGTTATTGCATTGTCAGAAATCCTAGTGGATTGGAAGATTAGAACAAGGACGTGTAATCACCCTGTGAATGAAATTTAATTACTCAAAATTTAGCCGTAAGTTTGAGTAACTGCTGGGAACATGTCAAGTGAGAATAATATACTTGTCTCGACGGGAAATTAACTTCAGCTGTGTGTGTTGTACTACTAGTTTCCACCTGAACGAACCTCTATAGCTGGGTGTAGATATATACTATGTACTAGTATGTACTGAAGGAGAGTTTCCCAGTAGATTCGCGGAAAGTAGAAGTTGGTTCGTCTATAAATAATCCAAAGTAGACTCAACTAGATCAGTAATCTAATAAAGTTAGGTTACCCCTTTTAAGTTATGAATTCAGAGTATGTGTCCTAGAGGAGCATTAACAGGAGAAATCCTGAGAATGTCTTCCACTTGTATCATCATCCACCTTAACTCATCACTTTATACGCTCTTTAGCCTCACTCGATTACTTCATCAAATGCCGCTGCTCTTGATCTTCCTCCATTTATCACTTTCATTCACTTTACACTAAATTTTCCTTTGACAATTCCCAGATGACTTTCAGTTTCTATTTAGTCCCAACAACCGATACACACTTCTCCGCAGCTTTTTATACAAACTTGCTCCTCCATACGTATTGTTCATTCGTAGATTGGCTTTTGGAAGCACACTACATGTAGTATACTTTCTTTTTACTCTCTCGCCCTATCAGGAGAATGATGATGATGATGGTGATGCAGAAGGGGGCTACTTTTACTAGTTACTTACAATATACTCATTCAATATTACAATGATTCATTCCCCCTTGATTAACTCATATTAAATACGTATCTTCTTACGAAATCGTTAGAAATCTGCTACCAATGTACTCTATGGCCAAGACGGGTATGTATTGTGTATGTTTAACCGTATCATTGCTGCTGCTGCTGTTGTTTTTGTTTGGGTATTTAGCCAACCTTTGGTTCACACGACCCTCGATGACATTTCGTTAAGTGCAGCAACATCTGTGCTATGATCAATTCGGGTGTAAGCGACAGTCACAAAAAGTATAACGTGTGCCTCACTCCTACTCTGATTGGTTGCTAAAGGGGAAAAGTAATAATAATGTATAAAGTTGTGCAAGTTTGTTTTAGGTATACATTATAAATGAATTTGAAGTTAACGACACAACTATAATTTACTTATCATTTATTCTTCTCCCTAGAGTATTATTGCGCTTGCCGTCAAGTGTGTGTCATTCTTTTGTTGTTCATTTTGTGTCAATTCATCAGATACAAATACAGCCATCACATGAAATCATATACACTTGATGGGCTTCAATATGCATTATGTGAATTATTCAAGATTTGCCAATTCTTTTGTATTTGAGCAGTATAGTGTGAACTGTGAAGTAGTTTTGTTGTTAAATATTTAGGAAAACATTAAACAAACGGATATAAATGGGCAGTAGGTTGAGTTTTGATTCACACTGTAGTGGCATTTTTGTCATAACCAACAAACAGGACATGACATTTTAATTAATTACACTAGTTGAAGGTTGTGTGTGTGTAGTCTTATACAATTAGAAGAGTGAAGTTGGAGTGAGGACATTTGTTGTACCACCCAAAAGATGAAAAAAATGTTTCCGCGCTTACAACCAGGATAGGATTGCATAGGATTTAAAGAGCATAAATATTTAAAGAGTTAAACTCTTGAGTGAATTGAGAGATTATTGATGATGGCAATAGAGATATTTTGACTTATAGTGGGTGAGCACAGATAAAAGTGCGTTTGTATTATTATGTGGAAGTAATTGGGAGTGAAGGGAGGATGTTAATTTTATCGGACGGATTTTTGGGAGTGAGAGACATATGACTATTATGTCTTTATTGTGAGCAGACTGAGCAAATGACAGAAAGTAGGAGTGTAGGCTAATAATCCATTTATGCTGAATGGAAAGAGACTGATGCGGCTGCTGGTGGTGTGTGTGTGTGATCAAGTAGACTGTAATGTTAGATCTGTGAGAAATGAACTCCCAATAGACTGTGTCATTTGATTTTCATCTGCTTTCCTCCATGACCATATAGCCTTACGAATAAATGTAGTTGTATGTGTCCCTATTCACCCACCACCACATAAATTAAGTCATCAAACGATCTCCGTAAACGACCTATATATGTAGGTACTTGTATATATGATATATAGAGTTGTTAGTGTCCCCGATCCATTCCAAGCCAATTTCCCTGCTTACTCCTTTATTTAATTGCTGTTTACTCTGTGCACTTCAGTAAGTGAATCAGAGAACAATTTTTGTTACTCGAACGTAATCAGTTAATCAGTTAACACGAAGACTTTGCCTTAATGCTCTGGAGTGTGTGGGACACACTCGCACTAGACAGGAGGCGAAGGATAGTAGTATCAGATCAGAATAAGAATCCCTTTGAGTAGAATGCCTTTTTCCTCTCTCGTGTAGTCTGTTTATGTGTCGGTAGAAGAACAAGTTCAGATCTCTACATAAATGCTGAATGCAAGTATATATAATCTATTGTAGATTTGTGTTTATCATCAATTTCCCCGTTGTGTCTGAAGATTCCCTTTTCCCGAGCAATTGCTTTTTAATTTAATTAGACAAATTTTATTACGATTTCGACTTCCATGAATTCATCTCCCCTTTCCATTTGCTTACTGTCCTGATTCCGTATTTAACTTGTATTTTAGAGATGTGTAACAGATAAAGTTAATTAAATAAGCACTTACATTGTTTCGTATCCAGTAGATTAGTTGAGCAGAGCAAATAAACGTCTGAGTTGTGGAGCAGCATATGAGGAGCATCATAATTAATGTCTGAGTTCAAAACTCTGTGGAATAATAATGGAGAGAAGGTATAGAGAGATTCGGCAAGCGATTTGGTTATAAGGAAAACTATTGTATTACTAGGAGCACATACGCTTCAAAGATGCACATAGCGTGTTCATTTAGGAAATTAGTGCTTTTACTTAATTCGGAGGAATGATGAGAATTCAGGATAGAGGAAAGTGGATATAGGCTAGGATGAAAGGGATCCAATTCATTGAGAGAGTGAGCGTCCGAAGAATTGAATCGCTATGATGGGAAAGTCTAGAATAACAGTATTAAGAAGTAAATGTTTGATGCAGCGTTTTGCTCGTTGAATTTCAATTGTTCGGACGGAGATGTGATTGGAGTGTGGAGGAAGAAGGTAAAGGTGGTGTGGTTGTTGTTGGTGGAATAAAGGAAGGCGTCAATGAATGGACAATCAAGCGAACGAGAGAAGATGAAGAAAGTAGTTGCAGAGTGTATTTCACGGGGAATTTGAGTGAGATAGACTGACGGAGAGACAATGAGATTGGTTTTTTCTCCTCGACTTTCACTGACTACCAACATAGTTTACCTATCCCTGGGCAATATCAAATTCAAGGGAATCGGACAATAAATTGATGAAAAAGGGCCAATTTTGTGTTCCTTCATGCAAAATTAAAAAGGCTAATTCCACGGAGAGGTCAGAGGGAGTTGGAAAGGAGAAAAGTTAAGGAGAGTGCACGAGCCAACCGTATAAAACTCTCATCCATTATGAAAGCTCTCTCCCCATTTCCTTTGTCAATTTTACCTCGTCACTCTTTGATTTTGTCCGCTTTTTCACTCTCTGTGAGAAAGTCTCTTCAAAAATTCAACAAGGAATCGACAAAAAAACTAAACTTTTTTCTTCCTTGATCGTCCACTCAATATTTCATCGGTTTCAAACCGCATTCAAGCCTCTCCTTCTCTTCTTTTTCACTTGATCCATCGCACATGTACATATATACATGTATACGTATATCCACGATTCAAATCCAATGCCGTTTTATCCACTTTCCCTTTCTCCAACTGCATCCCAAGACACCAGCTTTTTAGATAAATCTGCCCTGCTCCATCACTCAACCAAGCAACAAATACCTTTTACTTCCTTTCTCCGCACACACAAACTTCTATCGTATTAGTGATTCTCATGAAAAGCTACACAGCTTTGTCGGCAGCTTCTTCTTCTCCCAAATCTTTTAACATCTCCTTTCCACAGCAAGAAAATATATCTTTATGCCTATACGTAATATAACTCTATATGTATATAATGTATATTCATTCGATACTTCGGATTCTATAAATACTCCTCTCTCTCTCTCTCTTTCTCGTATAGTACATCAAACTACCCTTTCCCGATGTGATTCCCAGAGTACCTATTTCATCATAAACTCTCACCAAAACCGAAATCTCTAGTCTTCTCAGATGGAAATAATACACAAGGAGGTGTGATATGTTGACTCACATCATAATAATCGTTTCCATAATTTTATAACTCTCACCATCAAATTTATTCCCCTATTTCAATAAATTACCACACCAGTTTCTCTTAAACAATACGCACACAAACAAAATCTTGAGCCTCTTTGTTCTCTTTATCACTCCCGTCATTATCTCTTTATTGCATGTTTTCTAATTTTGGAGTCATACGTATATATATTTTATTTCGTGCTCAAAAGTACAACGACGTGTCGTGTACCACTTTTCTTTCGTGAGCTCAAGTAATATTGTAATCATTTGATATGAATTTGTGCCGACACTAATTGGTGTAATCGGATGTAAACGTGTTTTCATTGTTCTCTACTTATGTTTTATGCTCCCATGCTTTAAGTTCGACACAAAAGTATTATTGTGAGAAATAGTCTGTCATCATATAATGTGCATGGTTAGTTAAATTGTAAACTACTTTCTTAAGAGACATTTATTTGTGTGAAAAATGTTAAAATAGTTTGTTCAGTCAAACAACATTACATATGTTCACGTATGGAATTTATGGCATTTTACCTATCTTAATTGTACTTCCAAGGCATTATAATATTACTAGCTTAGCTTAGAATTAAATGGTGTCAGCAAATAAAATACTATACCTTTAATTGACATAAATTGCCTTGAAATGATTGGAATTCCGTGTGGAGTGATGATGGCTAAAAACAATGCAATGTTGAAATGGATAAGTTTGTGGTTCGACATTAGATAGGTATTATGCGATGCCCTCAAGGTTTTTATTCGCTTAATTCCCATCTTCCAAATATCAATCTGTGGTTAATAGTGTATATGATATGATTGATATGAGAGACTACTATAAAGTCTGTCTTCCAGCATTTCAGGAGTTTCGTCAGATCTCTAATCTCCACAAGAGATAAAGAGCAAACCATGGGGGAATGTGTGACACGAAGTTGTTACTTACACACAATCTATATACAAACCTAATAAAATCAGAATGCCAATATGCGAATACCTCAAAAACACATGTTGATGTCTGTTTATTAACTCCTTTGCTGGTCATGTTTTGAGTTGAAGAACATGTTTCAATTTTGAATTGTGCTGTGTGCCTAAGACGAAAAGGCTATTAGGCATTTTTATATTCTCTCCGACAGTGAGTCAGTGTGAAAAAGCGAATCGACGTCCACACATATATATTTATTGTGTGTATCGGAGCTCAACATCGTATAGTATTTTTTATAAAGGCAAGGTATATACAAATAAGAGGAGGAAGGATGAAGGAATTATATATTTGACGGTTATATAGGAGGAACGTGAGTGAATGAAAGGAAAGAAGTTGTAGGCTGGACAAAAGTAGAATGATAATCATAAGAGAGAGAGAGAGAGAATTACAGATTGTGTAGATGGTTGCTGAGAGAAGATCAACGAAGCAAAGGGAAATCACTTAAGTGGATGCAATGCATACACTTCGTCAGGTTAAATTACCTGTGTAGAGACATCATGTTTTCTGTATACATCTTGTCTACACGTCTTGTCCAAACTAAATACACGTTTGAGTTGACGACTTTTGAGCTATTATCATCCATTGAAGAGACATTAAAACCCACTTGTGTCTCATGTCAAGATCCTAGGGAGGAAACAGACCAATTATGTATACCATTGTCTTTGTGAGGATGAAAGCAATATTGCTCTTCTTCGGACTACTTAATGATACTTAAGGGATTTAAGTAGTAGTGAGTTTTGATTGGATCGAGAGAGAAATATATACGAGAGGGTGGAATAATACATATTATGAAGATCAGGAGATATACATTATGATGATGATTTAGTTCAAAGAAGATACCTCAATGGAAAACGACGAACAGTTTCTGTGACTTAAATGACTTGAAAAAAGAAGGAAGCAGCAATACAAGAGCATATACAGGGTGAGTTGCGTAAATAGGACACATTTTGACATCTCATAACATTTTTTATTGGGCATTTATTGGGCATTTATTGGGTATATTCTGGGCATTTTCTGGGCATTTCCCGGGCATATTCTGGGCATTTATTGGGCATTTTCTAGGCATTGATTGGGCATTTTCTGGGCATTTTTGGGGATTTATTGTGAGTCGTCACTATGTGTCCTATTTATGCAACTCACCCTGTATATATAGAGACGGGTCACAGGTATTCTTGTGTAGAGGGAAGATCCACCGGGTGTATAATATAGTAAAGTCTCAAAGCGTAATTATTTGTGAAACTAATATCATTTTTGTCCATTTAGATGGGAGAAATGGTTACATGAATTGTTATTAGCGGAGTTTTTGTGGTTTTTTCTGAACTAATAGACTCAAGCTCTTTGGCCCTTTGCTTCTAATAGTCCCTTTCCTTCACTCGCTTTCCTCTCCGTATATATTTCTCTGGCGCAGTTCCGTTAAAGACACTTCCCTTTTGGACGACGGCGACAAGTTATGTGCTTGTGTGACTTGTTCGAATAAAACTCATGCGTCAATATCAACCAAATGTCTCCTTGAAGCATATATAAAGTGCAATTGCTTTAAATACACCCTTATTATTTTAGAAAGAGAATAGGCTATTATACTCACCATCCCTACCATCACAAGTCATCGGCAGGTGACTATGTGAGGTGACTGCAGGTACTTCTTCTACAGATACTCTATGGAGTTCAAAATGAGTGGAGACAAGACAAATTACTCCTTCGAATTGATACTTTATTGCTAACACATGATTTAGTCTGAGACTGCTGGATACTTTCTGTATTTCATCTCCTGTTACCCGTATCATCATCACATCATCCCTCTTACTACTAAATACTTTATATGCGAGGGTGGGAACAAGAATCAAAATCTTCCATATAAACTTGTGTACACGCGATGCATATATATGGTCGTCGAATAAAAAATAATCTCTGCCAACACTTCGAGAGTATTCAATTTTTCTTTATTATAACTAAATCTGTCATTTGATACACTTATTGGTCAGACTACTCAAAAAACTGATAATATCTATATAGGTAATATGCATTTGCATTTACATATATATTGATTCGAAATGACAGTATATATGAATACTACACACAATAAATTGAAAGTCGACATCTGCTTCATCGCAATAATAATACAGTTTATGGTTGAATGAAAAATATTATTGTACTTAAATGATCGCTGCTGCTAAAATACTAGACTTTAAATGAAACTAGCATGAAAGAACAACCTTTAATGTACATCTTTACGCGTATATAATTCCAGACACTAATCTTGCTTGACATTTGACATAATATATACCACTTGGATTGTATTTAAGATCTTTGTTTCTTCATTTTACATACACAAAGTTCATCAGCCGTGTAAAACTTAGAGAAATACGTACTTAAAAGTTTTCGCTACTCTCTACTAACAGCAAATAACGACATTCATATTATAAAGCATACAATACGCTGTGGTTCCTACTGCTGCGTGTTCTACAGATATATAAATCATTACGATTACGAGTTGAAAAATTAAGACATCCTACAAACTAGAAACTTCACACAGTACACACATATATTTTAAATTGAATCTTTTAGAGATGCTGCTGAGTCACACTCGTGTTCTTTAAAAGAGAAATAGGAAAATAAAATACTTGCCTGGAATTATAATCTGTTGAACTAATGAATGTTAAGAATGAAATGATTGGAATATATTTAACTGACAATTTACGTCTGATTACTCTGATTGCAAAGTATAAGTTTGTTGTATTTGTATATTTGTATATTTATGTATATATTTACGGTTGAAGATATGCCATGCAGTAGACATAAATGAATTTATAGCTGCTGCTGACCTGCTGAATGAAAGGGCGATTTGCTGAAACCAAGTACGGCAACACTTAATTTTGTCTCACTTACAATGTCGTATATAGCGTTTTGTCATGTACATACTCATTGATTGATTAATAAAGTCTGTTACTCTTCAATGAAAGCTGACCGTTACCCCTATACCTATACATTTATGCATATCATAGATAAAGTATGAGATAAATTGGCCTGGAAATCCATTGTTGGTTGATCTATATAGCTTTTTAAACATCTTCTCAGTCGGTTTTTGTTTTCGCTTGATTATACAGGGTGTCACTTAATCACTAGAAATATAACTCTGTCCTCACACAAATAAGACTAATGACTGTTTCTACTGTGATAAAATTATACATTTATATAGACGAGTATAAGTAATAATACGATTTTTAACGTATGGAAATTGATATGCAGACTCCAGTCAGCTTGTTAACGCCTAGATGCATCAATTCCCCATACATAATATTTGTTTAATCGAAAGTTGACTCTGGTGTGTATATAAATGGGTATTATTTGATTTGTAAAAGTAGGATAAGGTACTCATTCCCTTAATTGTGAATATATATATGTGTATTTATATATGGTTGCTTGTTTGATGAAATAATCCTAAAATACGTCAATTTTGTAATGAGTTTCGGTAAAAAGTTTGTCACGTGCCGGAGAGGAATACTTAAGACGAGACAAACTCAAAAAGAGTAATACCGTTTTAAAATGTCACGATTATCTACATATAGTTAGGGTCCGTTTGCTTGTCGTCCATCGATTACACAGAGTTGCACCTTAGCTACCGCCGTTATGAAAAGTCTCTACGAGAAGTTTCCGTGTATCTGATATACTTTGAATCCAAGAGCGTGTCTCTTGGTTTGCAATCCTGTTAGCTGGTCTAATAGCTGCCCAGTCACACGGCTGAGGATTGCGTTCTCATCTTTCAGATCTGTTACTTCCTGCTCTAATTGGGATTTTGTCGAGTCTGTCGTACTAGTTCCGCTTGGAGTACTCTTGAAGGGAATGCTTGGAGGCTCGTGGATGGTTGCAGATTTTGGAGCTTGTGGTTTTCTGTACACTGAAAAAGCTCCGCCTTGGTGACAAGGAGATAAGAAGCTACGAGGGGGGACTTCAGATCCACGGCCACCACTTCCACTGGCATATTGGGATGGCATTTCGCTGGAAATGGCTATTAACATATATAAAGTTTCGCATTAATAGTCTGTTCTAGGGATATGCGCTCAGTGTTTCTACGAACTTTCAAGTATCTTACTTAATCTGTTGAGATCCAACGAAGAGCTGCGAACATGGGTCTTCCGTCGGGGAGGCTGGAATTCGACAATTTTGTACAGTTAGTAAGAAGGCTTTATTTAGGCTTAATAAAACGCTGGGTAGACTTATAGACTTACAGGAGGAGGTGCGATAGTTCCGGTTGACGCTTTGGGGTGATGACCAGATAATTTGGGCCTTTGAATCGCCTTCAATTGAAGTTGCTGGGCCTTTACAGCACTAGAGTTAGGATTGCTAAGCGCCACTTTATCTTCAGGTGTCTTTAGACGAACAGGCACAGGAGCCACTAGGCCACTTGTATCACACGTCGACGAGAAGTTTATCGGCTCGTTTTCGAAAGTAGTCCACTCTGTAATAAATTAACGATTTCAGATACCAAGATCTTCACCTTGAGGATATCAATTGAAGACATTCCTGTTACCTTTACTGGGCCGTTTCTGCTGCGAAGCTTGAGATTTAGCATCTGATTTTGGCGTGGAAGTGACTAATGGAGAACTCTGTGTCACCACAGGTGCAGCACCGACAATATTCCCGTTGTTCTTGGGGGCTTTCGGAGTAGCACTTTTAGATGGGGCTCGTCCAGGAATCTTAACAACGGCATTTAGTTGACCTAATGGAAATCCTTGCTGGCAGTTATAAAAGTGTGATGGAATAGGAAGTCCGTGTCTCCTCAGAACCACCAGGTGCATTGCCATTTTAAACTCATTCAAATCCAGGCAACCATCTCTAGTAATGTCCGCGAGTTGCCAAATCTCTCGCAGCTCGGAATGAGGTAATTTACTTTTTTCAAAAAAACCTTTAGCTACAGTTCCACTCACCTAATGCCAAAAGAACCGTTTCAAACAATATTCTAACGAATGCATGTTAAATTAATCATGATCAATACCAAGCTGCTGAGATCAGACTGTAATGTGAGAAACTGTTCGGTATAGTACTGTTCCTGCTCAGCACTCATATCCCAATAGTTATCCAGTTGTCCTTGATGTCTCACTTTGGCCAATCTGGGTTCATCTTGACCTTCTCCATCTGACAAGGTACCTCCATTCGAAGAACACGATCTAGAACTTGACGTGTCCGAAGAGTTACCGGCATGTTCAGAATCTGTAAAAATACCCAACGATTTAAATTAGTAGGGTAGCTACTAGTAAAATACATAACGTTTAAGTATGCATGAAAAAGTACTGGAACTATCTGAGTCGTCCTCAGTTTGTAGAAGATGACAGCTTTCTTCGTCATTGCTGGTTACATCATAGACCCCAGGAATCGCTTCCTTCAAATGTCCCGATTCCGGAGCGTCACAGCAGTCATCTTCCGTCTCAACCTCTTCCTGACTGGATGAGTAGTTAGTAGGTTCAACTGCAAGCATGAATTCAAAATTTTAAACTAATTAAGCGTGTGCTCAAGTGCTCATCGTGAGACAAGTTGACAGGAGTACCCTACTTATTATTATTATTACAGTATTGTACCACGTGCAACAAACTACATGGAACACCAATTCGACTTTCTTTTCTAATCATACAATATCTAATATTGACTGTACATATCATAAGAACATGCAACGAAGTAACAACGATAGTTAAGTGTACAGAGAAGACCTTGATTACTATTTATACAAGATATTATGTGTGTATATGAAATATATATGAATGACAAGACCAAAACTGTTCACAAAGTCACAAGAAGAAAGGATAAGCAATATAAGGATTGTTAATGACGGGTACACTAGATATAAATTACATACGGGTACTTGTCATTTTGTAAATGTGTTAGGACACTTACCATGCCGTGCATTCCGCTCAGAGTCAGAGTTCAATTCAATTAGGTCTGGACTTTTGAAAGCAGAAGAACTAGTGGCCTGGTGCCAGTATGACTCTGTAAGGGGAAAGTTGTTGGACATGTTTAAAATTAATCTTCACGCGTGTGGACTGCTCAGTAAATATTCAGTTTCAATAAGGACAATAAGTGGACACTTGATTGCTCGAGTTGATAGCCTTACACCTCGTGGATTTACATGTGACACACTTATTGCAATATCCTCTCTCGGATTGAAATTGATTCGAAAAGTACATTACGCGAATAGTACAGCACGTGAAGAGTACTAATAGTGGAAAAACATGTTCAGGATGAGTAAACATAATACGACAGCGTGGCTGTTTGTAACTGTTATAGAACACTCTCCGTGGAATAGTGTCAAATGTTCCTGAGCTACATAAACCAATAATAGTGAAATTCGACCTCAGCTTGATTTTTAGAAGCACATGAATGTGGTGTGTGTTCGCAAGTATTATAATTGGAATCTGGAGTGGACAGGATTGGGAATGATATTGAAAGTTGACACATTATTGCTATTGTTAAAAATATATAAAAACAGGGTTAAATGAAAAACTAAAGTTCAAGGAATCAGTTTCAAGTTTCAATATATAGATATATTGATTCAAACTATACATATTGAGTATACACGTACGCTAACATAATGACGAGAGATTGAGTTCACAAAATATCCTTGACTATTAAATGTGTGTTATGTGTAAACTCAGCCAGTCATTCGCAGTTCGAATTACCAAATGGTGGTGGTGATAAAAAATGTCGTAAAGACAATAATTGACTATCGACAATATTCTGAGTTAGTGATCTCGAGTGCCGTCAAAAGCCAAGCTCCTTGATGTCCCAATTACATAAAAATAATCATTGAGTTCAAGAAACACAACTCAGTGCACTTAATTTAGAAAATTATATTACTCGAGTTATTAAAGCTAAACACGCGTATAATATTCCAGCAGTCAGCAGTATATATACATACATATACTTACCAGGTTGCTGAACATGCATGAACTTTGAAATAGGTCCTTCCATCCTTCTTTCGGCTACGAAAGTAAAATAGACGAATACACTGCAAAAAATGACACACATATAGAATACAAGTTATACATATACTTCGAGCAATAGTTTGGTTGGTTGAAATGTATCGAGGTTTTTAAATCAATCTTCCCATATAACTGTCATACAAATATATAAATCCATATTTACCTGTAGACAATCCAACCCCAGTTGCTTTTGTATTTGAAGCCCAAAAAATGTGATTCAACAATCTCGGCTCATTTCAAATGCAGCAACAAGTATGTCAAATATCAGTCAGTCACAATGCGTAATAATAATTAAGTGATCAACGGGGAAAAAGCGATGACCGCGATATTAATTACGTTGAGATTTTCTTGACAGTCCGATAATTCACTCCAGCAGCAGATTATTGGTTAATTGGTTTCACTCAGCATTAGCTTTGTATGTCAGCTACACTGCGAGTAATTAAGGAGACATATAATAAGGGTGTGTAAAAATATCAAATCCCAGTAAGCTTTCCACAGTTAGGTCAAATGAAAAGTCAATAATTTAAAACTCACCTTGTGACAAGTAAAAATTAAGTGTAAAATCCAGGAAGACTTGACGATGAAACACTTGAACTTGTATATATAATATAACTTGGAGCGTAGTATTGTAGTTATATCGTAGTAATCACTTTTACAAGTTGAAAATTACCATGTTATCTCTCCCCTGGCTACATTATTATTATTTCTTCAAGTTATATTTTACTAATTTTACTACATTTTGGTAGAGATTATTCCTTCTTGTACGTGAGTCAGCTTATAGAGATATTTTCGACGACGAATGATGTATATATATAGTCTATGTCTGCTAAATATATATTTTAAGAGGCCTGTGTGGTATAATAACTATATAAATATCTACCTGCTTGATGTTGATCACCTGTGGATGTTTCAAACATAATTTAATGTGTGACTGACACTACAAGCAAATACTAATATGTGTCTTTCTCTTTACTTGTTTTGTATAAAGTGTAACTCACATATTGTTCGAATTAGATTTTAGTAGTACACAAGATGAAGTATAGACAGGAGATATTTTGTATAATATGGAGTTAAAGAATAAAATGATGATCCAGTTTTATTTATTTGTAGAATTCACCCCTAACTAACTTTGTTTTTACTGAAGGTGTCACTCATATTAAACAAATATACACAACACAGTAGCAGCCACCAAATTGCCATATATATAAAATTATCACTCTTTCCGTCAAATATCATCCTTCTCTTATTCTTCTTCTGTACATGCTAATAAATATTTGCCAAAAGGAAAGTAGTAGTCGTATACATTGAGGTAGTGAAGTCAAAATTGTTCGATGACGAACTTTCACTCAACACTGGGCCTCAACCATTAGGGATTTTTGACTTTTATTCAAATGATCGGATCTGGAGACCTTCTGTGTTCGTAGTTAGTATGTTTTCACGAGAAAAGCAAGGTGAAAGGAATACATATTATTTTCTGAAAACCTCGAAAACACATTTGTGAATGGTTTTAACATACAGAGATAGGAAGACAATATTGTGTGTGTAGATATATAAAAGTTACTCAGGATGTAGTCTAACCT
>Ga0194135_10000107_pt1 | contig 47110 bp, 80 predicted proteins | sample LitLau_LLRF_2013_FD_134024 | JGI IMG/M metagenome (GOLD analysis project Ga0194135, IMG submission 134024) | Freshwater sediment microbial communities in response to fracking from North America - Little Laurel Run_MetaG_LLRF_2013 (version 2) | ecosystem: Environmental > Aquatic > Freshwater >...
CAGGACTTGGCCTTGAATGGCATCCATACCCATATGCATGGCCATGTCGCGGACCTTTTCAGAGTCCAGACCGATACCGATTCCCGGCAGGTCATCCATCGCCGCAAAGTCTTCGGCGGTGTCAAAATTTGCCAAAGACCTGACTTTGCGAGGGCCTACGGAAGAGTGGATTTTTGAGGTTTTCATTATCGTTGGCTCCCTTAATTCGTGATGGTGACGCAAGCGAGACCTGCGGCTGTTGGTTCAAAGTGACTGACTTTGCAACGGGGGATATTAGTTTTCCCTGCTGGCGTTGCTGTGGTTGCGGTGAGGTTTGTAGACGCAACGGTCTGAGAGTTATTGATATTGTAAGTCCCAGCCCCTCCTGTCCCTGTACCCAGAGATGCGATTGTGGTTCCTGGAGTGACGCCCGGGCCAGTGATGGTTTGTCCAATGGCAAGCGTGCCGCCTGGGGTGCCGGTAACGGTCAGAACGGTTGTCGCAATCGAACCAGTGAACTGGAACGGAGCGGAAACAGAACCAAGTGCGCCAGTGGTGTTGTCAAAGAAAACCTGGTCTTCGATCTGGGCAGCATTTGCCAAGAGAACCCAGAACTCGCCCATATCCGCGATGTCGGCGATGGTTTCGTTCGGCAATGCATCGGTTCCAGCAAGAGTGCCACCCGCCGCCGTGCCGTAGGAAACATGCTGTTTTGGATCGACGAGAAGACCAACGAAGGCACCGGTTCCGCCGGCTTGAGCGACACCTTGGGCAACACGAGTGAACGCGCGGCCAAAGACGTTATTCAGCGCAGATGCAGAACGCAGGATAAAAGGTTCAGAACGCAGGGGACCTTCAAATGCAAGTTCGCCTGGAATGCCGTATGCCTGATCGGTATTGATTGTGGATTGGAATGACATGATGCGGGGCTCCTATGCTTTGCCAGATTTGTAGTCGTTGATTTTGCTAGATTTTTTTACACCGTCCTCACCGGAGATGTGAACGATATTGTCGACATCGGCTTTGCGACCATGCAGGAAACCGGTCAGGGCAGAGATTTCTTGGCCTGCATCACATGCAACGCCCAGTTTTTTAACGCCATATTCAGCGACTTCCTGAACCGTTTTATCCGATGCATCGAAGGCTCCAATGAATGGGGTAAGCTTTGCGGCCAGGGCATCACGTTTTGAAATCGCATCCATTGCAGCTTTCGGGGCGCCGGTCTTCAAAGCGGTGACTTCCGAGGTCAGGGTATCGATTTTCTTGACTGCGGCATCCAAAGCGCCGGTGACTTTTGTCAGGGCATCCATCGCTTTTTTGCTGTCCATTTCGCTTTCTGGATCATATTCCAGTTCATCTTTTGCTTTTTTATCGGCGGCGGCTTTGGCGGCGGCTTCTTCCTTTTCATTTTCTTCGGCATCCTTGGCGGCCTTCTCGGCGGCGTCCGTGGTCGCCTTAACCAGAGCATCCATCCCGGATGTGATCTTGGCCAAGGCGGCATCCTGTGTGTCGAGACGCGTTTTGATTTGTTCCGGGGTGAGCATGTCTTGATTTTCCTTTTTGTGGGTTGAGAGGTCTAAACTGTCAAAAGTGATCGATTTTCCGTCCAAGACGTAGACATTGCAGCGCGGCTCATCGACTAAGGCTATATGGTTCCCGCGCATGGACCGCTGGACGAAATCATAGAACTGCCCGTTAAATACCCCGGGCGCATATTCGTATTCACACAGATATCCGAGAGAGAGGCCAATTTTGTTATCATCGATCTTGTCGGCGAGGCTTTCACTGAAAATCTTAAGATCAGAGTACAGAATATTATTTTCGAAATCAACACGGCTTCCGGTGATGCCATGGATACCCTTCTTCTCGGCGGGCGTGAATCCCATCTCGGTTGACCCGATCATGGTGTGATCATCGATGAGCGGGACCTGTTGAAAACTAGCAATGCATGCCGGGTCCTGAAGGGTCTCGGCCGGTCGATAGACGTTATAAACTTTGTTCGGATCCGCTGCGCCCGGCAGGTTGGCACCCAGATACGGGAAAACCCCAACGCGAGAGATGGGATTACGGGAGATGGTGATAAAGCCGTTACGATCAACGCTGCGAGCGGACATTTTCCCTGCTTTTCTGGATTTGCCTGTCCCGTTTATCATACCGCAAAGCATGGCCACCACAAGGGGTGCATACGCGACGCAGGAGATAGGTGAAAATTCCGAGCATGTTGTCGCCGCAGTTTTTGCACGGCATCGACTTGGAAATCAGTCGTTCATGGTCATGATCGGTTCGGGGCATGGAGGTTACTCCTCGCCACCATCATCACCCGAAAGTCCGGAAAAATCAACAATCGGACGCATGAAGCATGTGCAGTTGATCAGATCGCCCGGCTTCCCGCGCTGGCCCGTTTTCTCATCGATGACAGGCGGATTGTCTAAACTGAATATCTGGCCGTTCAAAACGTTGAGGTGCAGGGGCCGCGGTTCCCGGTCACCGTTGGAATGGCACCATTCGTATTTCTGGACTCCCACAGCCTTCATCCGGCCAGCATTCAGATTATTATAAACCTTGCGGGTCTGGTCCCGGGCAATCAATCGGGCCCGGCGTTCGGTGATTTCTCCGTATTTGTTCAGGGCCGGGAAAAGGTCCTGCATGCCGTTGCCGGTGGTGATCGACCGCATCACGGCGCCCTGCACCTGGGTCAAATACTGGCTGGGGATAGATTTTATCAATCCGACATTTTCAGCAATCGAAGCCTTCATGATTTGTTTCATGGCGGGTGTGATCGATGTCGTTTTCAAGGATAGCCCGCCTGATAATTCCTTGAGGCTGCCGTGAAGCGCGCCGGAACTGGCTCGATCATTCTCATCCACCATTCGGCTGGCGAGGCCCTGGGCTTTGGTATCGAACAATTGCTGAAAACGTTTCATCAGGGAATTCATCAGCAAGTTCGCCTGTGGTGAGATATTAGCATCCATGGCGAAAAACTTCTTGGCATGCGCAGTATCGAACAAAGCCCCGATTTCCTTCTCGACTGTCTTGCGCATGGTCCGGATCAGGGAATCAAGACGTTTCTGATAATTATCCTGTACGCCGACATTGGGCCGGAGGGGCTTGCCGCGAATGATGGCCTTACGGGATTTCGCCCATTTAGCTCGCTTGTGCGTTAGAACCTTCTTCGGCATTGGCAGGATCATCCAGGTTTGCGTTGGGGTCAATTTCTTCCTCATCGGGAAGTTCATCGGCGGGGAATTCTTCCGGGATGGCTTGATATCCGACATTCGGATTTGACCTGATCCGCTCCCTGACTTCGCTCGGCGCTATTGCACCGGCTTCTAGCCAGATCTGATCGGCCTGCGCATCTTGGTAATTGATGGCGGATTGATCTTTAGCATTCGGGCTGGAAATGGGATTCCATTCGATATCAGTCGGCGTCGATGATTCAAGTTCTGATTTCAAAACCAATAGATGGTGGCGATTAACCAAAGGCGTGATCTTTTGCTGAACGGTGTCAAGTTCCTCACGATAGGATTCTTGTTCGTAATCGCCGGTGGCGTTGAATCCCTTTGGCGAGGTACCCAGAAGCTTTACTCCGGGCAGGTCAGCGATGGCGGCGCAAATCTGGTACTGAGTCATGATGACGGTATCAACATCGGCCAGAGAGGTGTCGGTTTGATTGACCTCCTCATCTTCGCCCAAGAGTTTTACACCGAAATTGTTCATGAAGCGTGACCAGATGCTGATCTTCTCTTCGACATCGGCTTGGTTAGCTATCCCTGCCGACATGTTCATCTTCATTGTGATCAGGCGCTTGGTCATCGCCAGCATCGGAGCTTCGTTCGCTGTCCGTTCGGCGGCATAAACGCGCTCATAAATCTTCTGCGGAACTGAGACGCCACCATACATGTAGGTCGGCTTCAGGATGTCTGCCACTTCTTCGCCGCGATAGATGATGAAATGTGATTTGTGGTATCGCTTCCCGTTAATGATCCAGAACGTAGGCTCATAGAAATCGAGGTTGGCTGGATCGGATATCGCGCTGCCTATCATCTCCGGGGAAATCCATGTAGGATCGATCTGGCTGATTCCCTTGTATTGCCCCTTTTTGATGCCATCAATGTTGAAAGGGCGTTCATAATATTTTGGATCGCCGGTTTCGACGACGAACAGGGCATGCCTGATGCCGAAGACGCGGCCCATTTTCACGAATTCTATGCATGAATCCTTTAGACCCATCTTCTTGTCGATCGTCTTCATCTTGTCAACGAGGTCTGTATTGTCGCCGGACCCTTCCGTTACAACGATGTCGAACCAAGTCCGGACCGCATCGCGCGCAGGCATGGCGCAAACCTTGTTTACCAGCCAGTGCTGGGCAATGATGGCGCAAAGCGGGAAGCCGATGAAACCTTGTGAGGCATACCATTCGAGCTGGGCATCAGGGATCTGGCCACGGGAAACGCCGAGTTTAGGGAATGGCTGCCCGTTGTTACCGCTATCATCCATGGCCACGCCTACAGGACGGGGCAGTTCCTTTTGGAATGTTTTAGCCAAAGCTGTCTGGATGCGGGTTCCGTCACGGGATTTACCCTGCATGAACAGGTCGGTGTTGAAAATGCTGAACCCAGGCTCTTTCGCTTCAGGGGCCTTAACTTCCTTTTTAGACCAAAAACCCATTCTTTGCTCCCTTACTTTTTGCCGAGGATGTCCAAAATGGATTTGCCTCTGGATTTTATGTATTTAGACAGCGCATACCGAACCGCGTCCCAGCCGTGATTGAATTTGTCCACGATATCCGTGGTGATGTCCTTGGTGAGTTTATCAATTTTGTAGCTGTATAGTCTAGCCTCTTCCTGCATCTCAGTGCAGCGGGTATGAATAACAATCTCGACAAACGATTTAAGAACCGCAATCCCATCTTCCACGCTGCCCGGCCATTTCTCCGCACCGACGATGTTATATCCTTTGTGTTTGATGTGACTGATTGTCTCCGGGCGGGAGCAATCGGCATAGATTTTATGGCTCTTGCTGTCGGGCACGGTGTCATAGAACCGAGGGATATCATCTAATTCCACGCCCTGCTCGAAGGCCGCATATTCGATGAAAAGGCGTCGAGATGCCTTCCGGTCATCGCCGGAGACGTGGGGTATTTCCTCAACCCAGCACTTGACCAAGGTATTCGGGTCTTGCGAAAAACCCCAGTCTGCGCCGAAATAGGGACCATGCCATTCAGGTTTAGGATCAAATGTCTGAACGCTATACTTTCCTGAAAAGATGATTGACTCATGGAGTCCGACAGCGATACCGAGATATTCGTGCTCATAGGCAAGGATATTATTTTCGCGGAGCCATTCTGCGTCCTCAATAAACTTTTCGCCAAGCCACTCGCGGGGAACATCCTGATAGGTTGAATGATGGACATGACGTCCAGGTTTAGCGACAAGGCTTTCCTTGTTGACCCATGCTTGCGGGTCATTCGGAGGGTTATAGGTTATGAACTGAATAAACTTCTCACCGCCGCGCAAGACCGACTGCTGGACAGAGCGTATCTCGTTCATGCCATTGAATTCTTCGGCCTCCTCAAACCAAAGAAATTTGAAATAACCTTTTTTAAGTTTGAGAGATTTAACCTTGAGAGCTTTATCGAGGCCTTTGAGCAGGATTTTCTGGCCGGTCGGCTTGTAGGTAATTTCTGCCGGGCTAGTTGTGACTTTGAACAGATGGGATACATTCAGCATCTCCATAGCCCATTCGAAGTTCCCAAGGATCGATGTCCTTAAGGTTTCTCCGACTTTCCTGAACCCGATTGCATTGGCATCGGGATCGGACATGATGCCGAGGAGAATTTCAATAGCGGCGAAGGATGATTTAGTGGAGCCCCGGCCACCTTTCAGCCAGAACTCCGAGGCCTCGTAAGCCTTAATCTTTTTATGGATTGGGATAAATGCCGGTGCGATCAGGTTGGAAAGACGAACCTGGATTTGCATCTATTTTAAATCATCAACGATCTGAACGAGCAGGGCCGATCCGTCGGCGCCGGTCAATTCTGTTTTATCGGCAAGTTTGCCGTACATGTCGTCCTTGATCATCTTTAACGCCTCAACATTACCGCTCAGACCTTTTTTAATCAGAGCCATCTCTAAGGCTTCGGCAACGGTAATCGGTCTGCCATCAATTCCAAACGGTTGTGCGCGCGTCTTTCCGTCATCGGTTTTAAAAGTTGCCTCAAGGTAACGCTTCAGTATCGTGCTGCGGTTTAATGTTCCTGGGGCCTTCCCTTTAGGATTTCCGCTCTGGCCCTTGACCCAATCTTTTTTCCCCTTCTTGAGATTATCAAGCTGGGCCTGAGTCATTCTCTTTTTCGGTTTCTTAGGCGGTTCGTCTGTCATTCGATCACCTTATCGCCGTTTTCGTGGACGGCCTTCTTGCCAGTCATGTTCTGCCAACGCTTGACGATGATGTCGCAGTAAACGGGATTGAGTTCTGAACCATAGCAGACGCGGGCCTCGGTCTCTGCGGCGATCAGGGTTGTTCCGCTACCTAGGAACGGATCATAAACGATGTCCCCCGGCTTGGAATTGTTCATCATCGGGCGGCGCATGCACTCGACTGGCTTTTGCGTGCTATGGCCGGTTTCTGATTTCTGGGGTTTGTCGATATTCCAGATTGATGTTTCCTTGCGCGAACCATTCCAATGCCCTGTCGCGCCTTTTTTGACCGCATACCAGCAAGGCTCGTGCTGCCAGTGGTAATCGCCGCGACCAATGGCAAACACGTTCTTTGCCCAGATGATTTGGCATCGCCGCATGAATCCGGCCTGCTCAAGAGATTGAATAACGACATCGTTAAACATCGAGGCACACCAGACGTAGGCAACATCGCATGGGGACAATTCCCAAGCCTCTGTCCAGTCCGCCCGGTCGTCATTCATGACCTTACCGACGGCACGGGCAGAAACGATCGATCCGTCCGCGCGTTTAATTCCATTGCGGAAATTTGCGTCATACTCAACCCCATAAGGCGGGTCCGTAACCATCAGGTGCGGCTTTGCGCCCGCCAGCAGGGCCTTGACGCCTTCGGGGTCGCAACTGTCACCACAGCGCAGGCGGTGCTTGCCCATAACCCAGATGTCGCCCAGCGCGGTAACGGGCACGGCGGGCGCGTCCGGAATATCGTTCTCGGGAGTGTTCTCGACATGGTCATGGGTGAAATCGGCAATTTCCGAACCATCGAACCCGGTCAGGTCCATGTCAAAATCGAGGCTGGCCAGTTCTTTCAGTTCGATGCGCAGGATATCTTCGTCATACCCAGCATCCTGCGGGATGCGGTTATCAGCCAGCATATACGCCCGCTGCTGGGCCTCAGTGAGATGGTCAGCCATGACGCAAGGCACCTCGTCCAAACCCAATTGCAGGGCCGCCTGCAGCCTGCCGTGCCCGGCCAGGATCTTTCCTTTGCCGTCGATGATGACCGGATTGATGAACCCAAAAGCCTTGATCGCCTTGGCCAGCTTGTCGATTTGGGATTTGCCGTGAGTTCGTGCATTGCGGGGATTTGCCGTGAGTTCGTGGACAGAACGCAGGGCATAAGGAATTTCCGCTGAAGTTTCCGCTACATTATTGGAAAATGATTTGTTCATAGCCGATTATATCCATCAGCCCCGAAAAATAGCAAGAGGGTCTGAAACGCGGAGGTAAAGCAATTTTCTGGAACCATGATTATAGGGCTTCACATGAAACAATCCGGACTTAACCAAACCGCTCAGAGATACCTCGAAACTGTTTTGGTCCAAATCGGGAAATTCAATCTCAGCCATGAGATAAAGATCGAAACTTGTGACCCAGCAGAAATCGGGCGCGAATTCCCGGATGAACTTTATCACCCCCCAGTTTCGATTTGATACCCGAACATATTTCGTCAATTTTTATAAATCCTGTGCAGTTGTGTTCCAGGAGGATGCCCCCGTTCCCAGACGAACCAAGCATGGGCCGCCGTTGTTCCTGAAGTCCGCTCCTCTTCCGGAAGGTCATGGCGCCAGCAGGTTGCCCGATCACCACAGATGTAAATGCGGGCAGGGGGATGATTATCCCAAAATTCGCGACGTCCTTTGGATTCCCACCAAGCGAAGCGTTGGAAGCAAACAATCTTGCGCGCGCCGAGTTCGAAAGCCTTTTCGACAAAGTCACAAGCCAGAGAGAAGGGGGGATTCATGAAAACTGTTGCGCCTGATGGACGATCAGTAAACAGGCAATGCCATTCTTGATCTAGATTTAAAAAATCAACAACGTTTGTCCATACATATCCCCAATCATGAATGTCGAAAGAGCGGACATCTCTACTTCCAGCTTTGATAGCTGCCTTTGAAAGTACTCCGGTTCCGCAACATGGATCAATGACAACTTCACTGAGCAATTCGTGCTCAAGAATTTTATCCGCAGCCCATTGCGGAGTTTCGAAATGCTCCAGCCTGATCGCGAGTTCTTTTAAAGTTTCCATGATCATTTCCTCCCAAAAAACGAATTACGTTTCCCGATCTTTCGCGGATCGGTTTTTAGGATTCGATTATGCCCCCATGCGATGACCCAAGAGTATGGGGGTGCCTGCTCGCCCTTTGAGATTTTACCTGCGCGGAGGAAGTAATAACGCTTGGTGGGTTTTTTCTTGATGATCATCTCTCTGCCCTCTGGAAAAATGACCATAGCCTGTATTTACCGACGCGCTGATAAACGATCCTGTTGAAAATTTTCAACTGAGATACTTCACCCTCCTTGTCGTACTGCAATGGTCCGAATTTTAAATGCGCTGTTTTCATTTCTTCAACTCCTTGATCATATTGTCCGCAAACTTAACCGCGATTTCTGGAATAATCTCTACGGCATCAAGAAAGTTGATAATCCTTTTCTGATAATTATTGATGCAATCCTGAAACATCATTGTTGAATACTCAAACGCTAATTGTTCCCGCTTTGTCAAAGGCTCAACAGCGTAACCCGCTATCTTCGAAATAGCATGCGTTGATATTGGGCGCTCTGGTTTCATTCCACCGCTGTCTTTGTTCGGAGGCGGTCCCGGATCTTTTACTGAAAGATAACCTTCTGTTTTACATTCTGGACAAGTTCTAAAACCATATCGAACGCGGACATCTTTTCCACAAGCTGAGCAATGATTATTTTCCATGGCTGAATATGAGTTCATTTCGCCAACTCCGCCAGCAGAGCGTCTGCTGCTTTTACAGACAGTTCCGCATGAACGTCTCCTCCAAATGAGAGTCCAGGATTTGAAAGTGCGCCGGCCATGATCTTTATCGCCGCGTACTGGCGCAGGGTCATACCAGGGATCGTTCTGTATATTCCAACTGGGGCATAAGTGACAGGATCGGCTTCCCAGTGTGAAAGTTCCTGAGTAGGAAAGGCTGGTTGCTCTTTGATATTGATTTCAATTTCTTGGGCCATTCTAAATCTCCTTCAGTGTTGCGGTTTTGATGTTTGGGTTTTTGTGGACGTTGCTGCAGTACTCGCGCGCGATGGCAACGGTTGAAAAACTGACTTCTGTTTCTTCGCCGTCTTCCCATGTCACGGTGACCACGGCTTTTGGCAATGCGCTATAGTAGTTCATTCGTTCCTCCCGAAATGCTTTTTCATTACTGTCATGATCACATCTGTATTTCCAATGCATTCAAATTTTTCGTTATTCATGACATCAACAAGGACGTGATCTTTTATCGAGTTCATGTCCCATCCATAGACACGCTCGAGTGCCCTGCATAGAGCGTGGTCAGAAAGCTTATGGCGTTTTGGGTCTGATTCCTGAGATGAGAATTTGTCTGATTTCGATTTTGATATTCTGTTGATGAAATGACAAACACTGTAAACCAGCGGCCTTTTTTTTGATGGCAAAGTTTGAGCCAACTCTTGAAGGCGTTTTCTGATCCTGATCACCTGAATAATATCCTTGTCTTCGATTGTTTTTATCAAAGGCAATATTTTTTCAACATGCATAGCATAGGGTATCGGACATTTAGGAAATGTATAATCAACTTCCATCACGCCACCTCCACAATGGTAACGCCGGCACTCGACCATAGCCCTCGATCGCGGACAAAGTTCATGACCAGGTTCATACGCTCATACAAGGACATAATGCGATTAGCGTCATAGGTAACGATATGGTGGTTGTCGACGCGGATTTGATATTTCATGGCGATGTTCCTTTGTTGCATCCATAGCATTCGCAAGATTTTCTGGCGTTATCGTCCTCAATGAAAAATCTTTGATCAGTCCATTTTTCCATTCGTCTCAAAATGGCGATCTGCGCGATCAGGCATGCTGGCTTGTTATTCCATTCTTTCCAACGCCACCGGATTGTCTTACCTGCGTATACGGTTCCGATATCACGCTCATGCTGATTTTTAAAAACATGAGCCAAACCATATGTCGGAAAAATAAGATCAACCGTGTCATCATTGACATGATCAATAAAGGCTCTTTCCGATAAAATTCTTTTAACCGTTTCAAAGTGTCCGCTGACCAAAGTCATGATGGATCCTTCCCGATGATAAGAGTTTCATAATCGCTGATGTATTTGCGTTCATCATCGCTGACGAAGACACTTCCATCACGAATCCTTCGACAGAGTTCTGAATAAACATGTCCAGACATTTTTTCCTTCGGTGGATCAATCAATTCAATAATGCAGTTAGGTGTCGGAACTTTTTTCTTCGTCCTGATATGCGTCAAAAAAGCCTCCTTCACCTTCGATGTCTGGTAAGGCTCCAGAATAGTCAGAAAGATCGCCACGGTATCCCTCAGACTGTCCGGCTCCTTTCCGAACAATTCCATCGTCGCGTAGCATTGGTGGATTAACTGCTGGACCATTTCCTGCCCCTGCTCGTCCTGCCCGATACAGGGCAAGTCCTTCGGCTGCGGATTCCGCTGCTCGTTCAAGTTTTGTCTTGCCCACAGCGGGACGTTTTCCGACCGGGCTATCAATTGCTCGATCGATCCAATTTTGCCAGGTTCCGAACCAATCTTTTTTTGTTCCCCCTCCCTTGGCATCAGGGCTGTTCCAGTATCGGTTAAAGAGCTTGGCCTGCTGAGCGATGAATTCTCGGCTGGCTCCCTGACCAAGGGCATAGTTTCCCCAATCGGGCGGAAGTCCCCTGAACCCGTTCTCCTCGAGCCATTGTTCGAGTCGTTTTCCAATTAATTTCTCCTTTTTTTTGATTTTCGGTTTTTCAGTTTTTTGGGCCGAAGGACCCTCTAAACTATCCATTCTCTCTGTATGTTGATTCTTTAACTCTTCCTCCTTTACCTCTCCTGTATTGTCCTGTGCTATAGCAGAGGCTTCAGCCACCCTAGAGATGTCATTGATTTCATTGACTTTATTTTTTTGGTTCTGTTTTCTGATTTCGGCACCCTTTTTTCCGCTTTGGGACAGCCGTTTTGTCTTTTTGTCCTGAAAATTTAGGATGTCATCGCAGAGTTTTTTATGGAGAAATTTTCCGCGAACTTCGAAAAACGGACGCACGACTGGGGCGGCCAAAATCATCCACCGGTCATGGCTATCACCGATAATCCGGGCCAGTGCGCGGTCATCATTTGGAAGGGGCTGCCGGGTTTTCATGTAATGGTCGATTAGGCGCCGGTAGCAGCAGTCCTGGTAATGATCCAGATGCATTGTCGCAGCCGCATAAAGATCAAAATGCCAAGGATACCAGTCCACAAAAACCCCAATAAAAAACCCCTCTATGATGCCTCCAAGGCCCGGCGAAGGAACCAAAGAAACATCATAGAAGGGTTGCTTTTAAACTTACGGCGCTTCGCCCGCCGGGAGCAACATTGCGTGATTCGCCCGAGTCGCGCAAGCCCCAATTGCTGAATTATCCCCAGCCTGTCTGGCCCCTTAGCCTCTGCGCCGGTTCTGCATCGCCATTTAATGCCCATTTATATTGGGTTTTATTCTAAAATTGCCTGAAAAACCCCCTATTCCTGCGCCGCCATGAGAATCGCAGAAATCCGTCAAAAATAAAAATAATCAAAAAAATCGCCAAAAACCTAAAATAGCAACTGGACAAACTAGCAATCCGGAGCTATGATTATTTTAACGGGTTGGGAAGCCCGAAGTTACAACCAAGTGGAAAAAGGAAGAAATCATGACAAACGCATCCTGGACAATCAGCGAAGAGACAAACGTAGACGGCGACAGAATGATCTGTGTCATCGCGGAGAATGGTGTCACGGTCATCTGGCAGGGATATGAGAGCGATGACAATTGGTCCATCGCGAGGAAGATCGCTGCGGCACCGGCTCTTATTAAATTACTCGACGATTTGATAACGGAGATAGAGGCTACGGCCATCGAAGAAAATATCGGTCTTGTCGATGAGGCCATGCGCAAAGATGTTTACGAACTATTAGCCAAAGCAAAGGGAGAATAACCATGTCAAACATTGAGCAACACAAGCACTACGAACGCGCGTACAGAGCTTACAGTGGAACAAGTTTCTCTCCAGAGAAAAGGGCGAAATCTGTTTGCGAGTGGTACGACAGTATTCAAACAGAATTTGCTGGAAAAACTGAAGCTTTAGAAAGGTTCGAAAAACTCTTCACAAAACAACTCGCCGCAAAGTATCGCTGTGTTTCTTCCATGATTGCTGGCCCTGCAAATTTCCCTGTTGCCCGTATGCAGAAATATAATGAATGGGAACACAAAGCTTCCGAGGCGCTAACAGCATTCGTTGCTAAAATCAGAGATCCAAGAGCAGCAGGACCAATGCGAACTGAATTGGACTACGGGATTGAGGCCAAAGAATATCAGATTGGCGATGTAATGGTTAAACACGACACCGAAGACAATCGAATTAAACTCACCTTCCCCGACAAACCTGAACCAGAAATGATAGAGAAACTTAAAGGTCGTGGATTCAAATGGTCCCCACGCAATAAGGTTTGGCAACGTCAATTAACACCGAATGCCATTGTAGCAACTCGTAATGTATTAGCGAAAGTTGAATAGTCATGCAAACACTTAATTCTCTATCAAAAAAACAACTCTTTAATCTTGCTGAGCGTGTTCTGAAATGGAATTTAATGTCTTTTTCTGATATTGCCACACGCAGGCGAAAAATCTCTAAACGAATTCTAAACGAATTAGAAAAGAGAGGTTAGATCATGTCAAACATCATCCACTTCCCCGCAGTCGGCAACATCGGTCCAATGTCCGAATCCGCACGCCGGCGCATAGAAGAACAGAAACGTCTTGACGATCTGGACGCATGGATCGCGAAATATTATCCAGATAAACAAGTTTCCTAAGCCACTTGGGAAAGGGTCTGGCTGGGTTCCCCCATGCTGCCGAACGGCATGTCCAGCCAGATCACCAAGCGGGGAATTAACCGAACGATAGAGAGAGACAATGAACTTCAAACTTAGGATGAAACTTTGGCGGGCGATTGGATTTTTGCCCGTGTACCAAGACTTCGATAAGACAGCATGTCTGGGATTTGCAAGGTTTAAGAACGGAAGATTTATCATCCGATTTTTTAACCCACAGGACAATTTGATTTTGCAAAGTTCCCGCATCCAGATGAGTTTCTTGCTGATTGCCGGATCGGAAAAAGTCTCTGAAGTTCAATGTTTGTCGATATCAATCAGTACACAGAATTAACCACAGCAATGGAGAGAAAAATGAAGAAACAAAACGAAGCGAAAAATGCGCAACCTGTCGATGTTCAGGTCGGTGCAATATTAAAGGCGAAGAGAGCGGCGGCGGGATTGAGCCAGACCGATCTTGCGGAGGCCAGCGGGATCACGTTCCAGCAGGTTCAGAAATACGAGCGCGGCACCAATCGCATCAGCATCAGCCGGTTATATGAATTCGCGAATACTCTTGGCCTTGAGGTTCATGAGTTCTTCCCGACAGGCATCAACAAGGCATTCGACAAGCAGCGTTCCAGGATCGAATATCTTGAGGCGACTTTAGAAAAGACGCGAGCCGATCTCAAGAAGATCATTCAGGAGGCAAGATAATGAGTGAACTTCTAAATAAAATAATTGATCAAAAAATAATTTCTAGAATCATATATGGAGAAGACCCATATAAAAAACCGAATGATTATTGTGTTTGGATGAGAGATGGCTCATTCAGATATGCATGGATGGAATCCGATGAAGATTTAAAAAAGAGAGTTTTGGAGAGTTTAAAATGAACGCCACCCATCTAATCACCGGCAGAACCACTCGCCTCGCGCTGGTAACTCTCGACCACATCGGAAATGGCATTTTCAATGATCTTGATAATCATGGTCGGGTGGTCTGCCCGATCCATCCGGACTTTGTGAAGCCGATCGATAACGAAGCTTTATCAACGGTCAATAAAGATCAGGGGAGTTATCATGGAGCATAATCGCCGCGATAAAATATTCGTGTTTCTGGTCCTCGTGATGGCGATTGTGTCCATCGGATGGGTGGGGTTGAAATGACCAGTGATAACAAGTCCCAGAAATTGAAACGACAAACGATAGGAGAATATGATGAAAGAACTTAATAGTTTAATAGGAAAAACAGTCACAAACCTTTTTGTTGGGGTGGGTGAAAATGATCTGTACTTTGTGACAAAGGAATATATTTACCGCCTGCCCACCTACGGCGATTGCTGCTCTGAGACATGGTTTTCAGACGTTACTGGCTTTAATGCCTTAATTGGATCTCCGGTTATATCGATAGAGGAAAAAGACCTTCCACAAGAAGAAGATGGTCGCACAAGGCAAGAGTGTGATCAGTTTATGGGATTTACGATCAAAACGGAAAAGGGTCATTCTGATGTTCTGTATCGTAATAGCTCAAATGGGTGTTATGGAGGGTCGGCTGACGATTTGCGGGAGGTTGTTCAAGTTCCTGAATCTGCAAAAGAAATTATGGACGATTGGTCAGCATAACTCAAACATCAAACACTAGGGGAAGAGAATGAAACGTATTTGGATCAACATGCCGGAAGAACCAACGCAGGAAATGCTGGAATTCGCAGCAGGGGATAGGCCGGAAATGCAGCTTGTAGCCAAAGCTATGTATTTATCAATGGTGGAATATGTCAGGAAAAACAGGATTTAACCCCTCATAAGGCATACACGAAAGGAAAGAGAATGAGTGAAGCGCCCAAAACTATAAAAAGGTATCTAGCTGGCTGGGTCGCGGAAAGATCGCAAGAGGCTTTGGCAGATTGTTTAAAATTTATTGCTGATACCGAAGAATTTCGTAGCTGGGATAGCTTAACAACACCCGAATGGTTTGTTCAAGCTGCGCTGTTGGAGATGAAATTAGGAAGAATTATAGCGGAAATGGACAAATCAGAATGATAGATAATGACGATACCCTGCCAATGCCAGAGGTTATCTATGCTGGACGAAGCAACAACACGCGCAACCATGATACGGGACTGCCTGAGCCTGATTTCCTCTGGCTATCGTATGAACAGGTTTACGAGGGTTATCCACCCTATACCCGCTATGTACGGGCCGATCTGGCAGAAACCCGAGCGGATGACGGGTGGAGGCTGATAGAGAGTGCGCCGAAGGATGGGACATTGATTGATTTGTTCACCGAAGGCGGGTTTAGGTTCCCTAGCTGTCGATGGAATCCAAGTTATAACCCAGGATATGAGGAAGACGGACTCGGATTCTGGGAAGAGTTGGTTTCCGGAACGGTTGACAAGTTTACAGGGATTGGCCCGTACGGTTGTTCAGACGACGATTTTAGCCACTGGCAACCGCTTCCCGCACCACCCCAAACACCGGAGGACAAGCCATGACCCACAGCATCCAAACACAAAGGCTCGAATATGTTTACATCAAGGATCATCTCGAACGTGCGCGCGCTATTGCGAAGGCCGGGGATTTGTCGATCGTCGCCGCGCTTGACACTTGTATCGTCGGATGCATCGCCGCGATCGAGAATATCAACGAGCAGGAACGTCAGCAAAGAAGTGCAGCTATGGACTCCGCGCGCGATACTATCATTAGTTTCCCCGGAAACTTTGTGCACGTCATCGGTGAACGATAATGACCATCTGTAAATGCTGCGGACAAGACCGCGACTGGATCAATGAGATTTTCGAGGATGATGATCCGGATTTCATGTTCGAGGATTTGCGACTGTCGCAGCCCGGGCTAATCGACCTTTCTGGCATGCCGGACCCGTTTGATGAGGCTATGATTGAGCGCGTGGGGAAGACTTTGCAATGACTGAAAAATATCGCCCATCAAACGGATCAGAAGGCGAATGGTTCATGGATAAATTCTGCCATCAATGCGCTAGGTCAAATCTTGAAGACGAGAGCAAGGTTCCGTGCGGCATCCTGGGCTTGATGCTGGGTCTCAGTGAAGACCATAAGGATTATCCTAAAGAGCTGATCGAGGATGAAAATGGGCCGCGCTGTACGGCGTTTATTCCTGAAGGCGACCCTATACCGGAACAACGTTGTGAATTGACCAGAGAATTATTTTAAAATCCCTGCTAAACTGGACCATCAACAACAGGAGTTTTAAAAATGGGTTTAGTGGTTCTTGCATACGTCCTTCTGGGCGGTCTGTCGATCAACGGGTATAATGCCGCGCAGGCTGGCCATCCGGTCGAGAGCGTGGGCGATTTCAAGCACGCCGTTGTCGCGGAATACTATGTCATTAAGGCGCGCCCGGGTTTCGTGTCTTATAAACTGAATGATTAGAATTCGTGATGGGTGGCGGAACTGGTATACGCTGCGTGGTTAAAAGCCTGCCTTAGCTGCTTCCTGAATTAACAGGGGGTGCTGTAGAAGAGAACTACGGTGGGATGGAAGATCCCTTGAGGGTTCGAATCCCTCTCCATCATGAAAACGAAAAGGCCGCCCCAGCAATGGAAGGCGGCCTTTTCTATCCCCGAGGGGAATTACTGAAGTTCGACGTCAACGGCACCAGTCTTGCCGTTCTTTGTTTCCAGCGCGTAGGTGACTTTCTGGCCTTCGACAAGACCATTTAGGCTGGCATGCGCCAAGGCTGATTTGTGGACAAACACGTCTGTACCACCGGCATCAGGCAGCAGGAAGCCAAACCCCTTATCGACCGCATACCATTTTACGATTCCTGTATAACGTTCACTCATTTCCGTGTTCTTCCTCGTCATGCTCGATTGTTTTTTCGGTCTGGATATCTTCATCCAGCTTTGCATCCGGTGCAACATAATTTTGAACGGCCTCGGTGCTCATAAATACGACCTTGCCATCGTTCAGGGGGAATTGATAACCACCCTCAACCTGATTGATATGGGCGCAACCCAGATCGGCCTGGATGGCCTCAAGGTTCCGGTTCAGGATCTGCTTTTCAGTGGGTTCATCGGCCATGGTCATTCCTTCGGCTGCGGGTTGAATATCAGGTCAGGATCATCATACCGCCGATCTGGCACCTCGTAAATCCTGACCATGACACGGGCGGCACCATGGCTGACATGGCGCCGGTGGGCGACGATCTGATCGATTTGTTTATCATTGACGAAGAATTTATCCTGAAGGAAATCCTGCAGGGCTTTGATGCGGTTATCGACATCGCTGTTTAGCGTCCCATTGGCACCATCGATAAAGCAGAAAATGCATTCCAGGCGCAGGCGTCCGGTGAATTTCTCGCTCGGTTTATAGGGATATTGCTGCCGATATGAGATTAAGGCGTACTGCAGCCATTCCTCGTATTCCGGTGATCGGGTGCGGCCTTTCATCCATTTTCCTGTGGTCTTGTCGCGATAACCTTTGGTCAGGACGTGAGAGGCATTAACGCTGACGGGCATCGGTAAAGTGATCTGATAAAACGGTATATCCATTGCTGATTTCTTTCGAAAAAAAAGCCCGGGTTTTTACGCCCGGGCGAGGTAAGGGGTGGCAAGGAACTAGTTGACTGCGGCCTGCATGGCACCAGCGACATCGGCACCATTGTTCTTTTTCGAGCCGCCCTTATAGACTTCGCTGATCGCGGCGTCGGCGGTGCGTTGCGGGGCAGGACCCTGGACAGAGATTTCAATATTCTGTTTTTGATCGAACAAATCCATTTGCTGCATAAAGCCCATTTCGGTCATATAGGCGAGGAACGATTTGATCGTGTCGTATGCCTTGGTCTCTTCCATGTTCATGAATTTCATGGCGAGTTTGAATGCCATCTTATTGCCGCCAGCCTCTTCCACCTTGTTCCATTCATCGGAAACATCGCCTTTGATGGTGGCCATCTTCGTATCCAGCGCATCCAGACGACCTTTGAATTTGTTCATTTCAGCCAGCGTCAATCCGCCGTGCTGAATAGCCTTTTTGCCGGTGTGTTTTTCTTCTGCAGTCATTTGAAAATTCTCCTCGTGATTCGGTGTCGTGATTGACAAGACGAGGTTACGCCCGATTGCTATTTTGTCAAGGCAGGGATCAATCGATATCCGGCATTTTGAACAGGCTTGTCCGGGTAGAGCAAAGCTTCTTGTGTTCGGCGCAATAGACTGATTCGGCTTCACGGTATGCCGCGCAGATCGTGGCCGCGCGCGTTCTGGGGTCGCCTGAAATGTATTGGCATAGGTTCTGGGTGCAGACGTCTAGGAACGCCTCAACGGAATACGGGACCGGCTTATGCAGCGGGTTCGGCATCCATTACCCCTTCGGCGATGAAAGCGGCATGAACGGCGCGGATTTTATCCCATTTCGGGGTGATCGCCCCGGTCTTCATGCGGTTGAAATAAGTCTTTTCGAAGCCGTGTTTCGCGCAGAACTGGTCCTCGCGCAGGGGTGATTCGGCTCTGGTGGCCAAAATCTTAAGAAATTCAGGCCATCTTGCGCAGGTTTCCCGGCGTGCGGCCTTGGCTTGGAGGGTTTCTTCTTTCTTCATGAACTCGATTATTAGCCAATTGCTGAAATAAATCAAGGGTGTCGGTTATCGTGGTATCTGCCGGGTCTGGTTACCCCCAATTGCTGAAAAAGGTAATTGCTATTTTATCTGGGACGGGTATTATCACGTCAACGAAACATTTTTCACAAAAAGGAACCAGCAATGACCAATGAAGCGCGCCTTTCCATCGGTGCCAATAATCCCCCGGCAGAAGAGCAATTGTTAATCGACAAACTCCGTGCCGACAATTCCGATATCCTCATGGTTTATGAGGCCGCCCTGAACAAAGAGGCAGAAATCCCGACTGAGGTCACCACTGATGAGGAATCGGGCAAGGTTTCCGATTATCTGAAAAAGCTTAAAACTGCCAAGAAAATGCTTGACGGTGCCCGAGAAACGGAAAAGGCCCCGTATACCGCAAAAGCGAACGTGGTCCAGTCATTTTTCAAAGGCCGGATGGAAAAATGCGATGAAATAATCAAGCGCGTTGAGGTCCCGCTGGCCGCCTTCCTCAAAAAGAAAGAGGACGAAAAACGCCGCGCCGCCGAAGCCAAGGCCCGCGCAGATAAGGAAGAGGCGGACCGTAAACTGCGCGAGGCCAAAGAGGCGGAAGAGCGTGCCCTGAAGGCACAGCGCGAAGCCGAGGCCGAGGCGCGCCGTATTGAGGAAGAAAAGCAAAAGGCTGCCAAGGCTGCGGAGGAGGAGGCCGCACGGGTTAAGGCCGCCGCTGAAGCCGAAGCGAAGCGGGTCGCCGACGAGGCCGCCGCCAAGCTGAAAGCCGCTCAGGACGAAATTGACCGTCTGAATAAAGAAAAGGCGGACCGAGAAGCCGCCGCTGCGCAGAAAATCTTGCAGGACGAGGCCGACAAAGCTGCCGAGGTGAAGGCCAAGGAAGAGCAAAAAGCTGCCGAGGCTCGACTGAAAGAAGCCAGTAAAGAGGTTAAAGCTGCGGCCAAAGAAGGCAATGAAATCCTGAAGGAAGCGGCCAAAGAGGTCAAGGAACTCGAACGTGAAACCCGCGTTGAAATGGCCGAAATGGATCATTCTTTGAAAGAGGTCAATAAGGAGGCATCGCAGGCGCTGCGCGAGAGCGGTGCGGCCTTTGATGATGCGGTGCGCCATGACAAGTTGGCTGCAAAGTCTGAACGTGCAGCCGATGAGAAAGGCAGCCTTCTTTCCCGTACCCGCGGCGATGCAAGCCTTGCCAGCGTGACCGAAACGTATGTGGGCGATGTTCTTGATCGCGATGCTCTGGACCTTGAAACCCTGCGCGATCATATCCCGTTCTCCGCGCTGGAACAGGCCGTCAATTCCTTCGTCCGCGCCGGTGGGCGTGAATTGAAGGGTGCCCGAATCTATCAGCAAACGAAAACGGCGATCAGATAATGACACCCGATGAAATGGTAAGAAATGGATCCTCAATGATTATCCGGGGAGCGCACCAATCAATAGCTGACACCATCAGAATTGTTTCTAAATCTGAGAAGATAAAGAACATGTCTGGAGTCGAAGCATGTGAAGAAATCGCCAGAATGTTAGAGAGTGCAATTGCTTCTTAAATTTGACAATGAAGCCGAATGGCTTGAGGCCAGAAAGCAGGACGTCACCTCTACGGAGGTAGCGGCCCTGTTTGGTCTAAATCCTTATAAAAGCCGCCTCCGTCTTTGGCATGAGAAAGCCGGTACCATTGAGCCAGACTTTGTCGAAAGCGATGGAACGAAGTGGGGACGCCGCCTTCAAATCCCAGTCGGCATGGGAATATGTGAGGATGAATGCTGGACCGGCGACGATCTGACCGGGTTCTATGCCCGCGATCCGGTCCGCCGCCTTGGATCTTCATTCGATCTTGGAGTTGTCTCGATCGAGCGTGGCCGGGGATTGCTTGAGGTCAAGATTGCCGACAACTTCCGCGAGGACGATGGCTGGTTCAAAGACAAAGCCCCGCTCCACTATGAATTCCAGATCCAGAACGAAATGCATTGTGCCCGCATCGATACGCCAGAGGTGAACTGGGGCGCACTGGGTTGCCTTGGCAAGCGACAGGCCGTCCGCCTCTACATTCGTGAATACGATGCCAAAGTCGGTGATCTGATCAATGAAGAGGTCGAAAGTTTCTGGCGCAGCATCACCGCCGGCCGGCCGCCGAAACCTGATTACACCGTTGACTCCGATCTTCTCGAAAGCCTGCGTAAGCCGCTGCGATCAGGCGATGTGATTAATCTTTCAACCAATAACAGAGCCATGGATCTTGCTGCGTCATACGATAATCTGCGAGAAATTCGCGGCCCATTGCAGGATCAAATTGACGTTATAAATGCTGAAATGGACACGATTAAGAGCGAACTCTGGGCTATTATCGGACGCAACGAAAAGGCGATTATCGGGCCTTATACAATCGGGGCCAGAGAAACGAAAGTCGAGGAATTTATAAACTATGGGCATACCCGCCGTGGGTTCTCATTCAACAAAAAGAAAGGCCAATAAATGTCGAGCGAAGTAAAACTACAAGGCACAGCGGTGACTCCTGCAAACGAAAAACCCCTTAAACCTTCCGAGCAGATCAAGCGTTTAATGTCGAGCAGGAAAGAAGATTTCATTCAATCACTGCCATCGCATATCAGTTTTGATAAATTCCAGCGCACAGTGATGACAGCGGTTCTGACTGATCCGGCACTTCTGCAGGCTGATCGGCATACGCTGATGGTGTCGGCACTTAAGGCTGCATCGGACGGGCTGCTGCCGGACAAGCGCGAGGCCGCCTTTGTGATCTTCAACACCAAAGTGAAAGATGACAGCGGCGCGGACGTTTGGATTAACGCCGTGCAATACATGCCGATGTATCTCGGTATCTTGAAAAAGGTCCGTCAATCGAAAGAACTGGCCAGCGTTGTCGCACATGTCGTTTATGAGAAGGATGAATTCAGTTATACCCTCGGCGATGACGAAAATATCAATCACACCCCCTACATGGGCCGGGAAGATCGGGGTTCTGTCATTGCTGCATACGCGATCGCCCGCCTGACAGATGGCAGCGTGATCCGGGAGGTGATGAGTTTCCAAGACATTGAAAAAGTCAGGAAGGCTTCAAAATCAGGATCGGCAAACGCGAAAGATGTTGAGTGGAAAAAGGCCAAAGAGGTGGGTGAAGCAAAGGGCATCTGGAAAGAATGGTATCCAGAGATGGCGCGCAAAACCGTGTTCCGCCGTCTTGCAAAATGGCTGCCGCAGTCGGTTGAAATCATTGATCAGGCGTTTGAAAATGATGACAGCATGGAAGTTCTGGACCATGTCAAAGGCGATGAAGGGACGTATGAAGATCCAAAACCGGTTCAGCAATTGACCGATGAGAGCAGCCAGCCTGATCTTGCCGCAGAGATTGAAAAGGCGAACGCCAAAGATGAGGAAAAAATACCAGTTAAAAAATCAAAATTGAAAAAGGACGCCGACACCAAAGCAGATGCTTCGCCTCCAAAAGAGGAAGAAAAAGAAGATGAACCAGTGGAAGAGGAAACGATTTTCAACCAGATCAAATATGCTCTCGAATATGCGCAGAGCCTGGACGAAGTCTATGACCTCTGGACCGTTGATTTCAAAGACGATGTGAAGGCCATGTCCAAAGAGGACCGCGATACTCTCGAATCTGTCTACAAGATCATGTCTAAGAAATATCAGGAATAACTAACGGGGTCCGGCTGCCATGAACTCAGCACGGACCCCACCACTTTTACAGGAGATTTAATTGCCAATTTTAAATTATACGACATCAATAGCGGTCGATAAGACCGTTGGAGAAATCCAAAAAACACTGTCGAAAGGCGGCGCAACGGCAATTCAAATAGAATATGGCCCGGGGGGCAACGTGTCCGCACTTCGTTTCTGTGTGCCCGTCAATGATGTTCCGATCTATTACAACCTTCCAGCAAATGTCCCCGGAATAACCGCTGCACTCAAAAAGCAGAAGGTTTACAAGAACGAGGAACAAGCTGCCCGGATTGCTTGGCGGATTCTGAAAGATTGGGTAGAAGCTCAAATGGCGATTGTCGAATCACAAATTGTTGAATTGCCGCAAGTGTTTTTGCCATACGCGCAAACAAATAACGGACAGACTGTTTATCAAAGAATACAATCAAGCGGTTTTAAAATGTTAGAAGGTCCTAAATCATGATCCGCACCCTAATCTTCATCGCCTGCATTTTTTCCTCTATGCCGTGTCACGCCGAACCAGCAACGGGACATATCACTGCCAATGTCGTTTCCCAGGACGTGGCAATCATCAAGGATCAGGACATTCTCACATTCACAAGCGCGGATGTTCTACCAGATGGTCGAGCAGCATATGAACGATGGAAGGCCATACCGGATTACGAGGCCGATCACATGGCCAGATTTGAACCGGCGGCGGGAGATGATGATGCCAAATAAGCCAGCACGTATCTATTGCGGTTCAACACTAATTCGACGCATGCCTGCTAATATCAATGTCAAAGTTTATCCCGACATCACCCTGTCTCCGAACGCGTATTTTATCCAGGACAAGAACGGAAATGTAATCAAGAGAGGAACCGTAAGATCATGAAACAAAAAAATCCTATGCCATTGTGGTACGTCCGCGCGATATGGTTCATCGCCGGGGCAATCGCACATTCAATATTTTTACAGGTGTTTTTGAAATGACTGACAAACTGGACGAGATTAAAAAACATCTTGAGCATTATCGCGATAAGTACGAGCGTTTTGAGACGTTCGATAATTCGTCCCATGACACTGGCGGGTCAGGTTACGAGTATATTAATGGTCCGGCTAGAAAAGCCCTAGCCCTTCTCGCCGAAATCCAAGAACAGCAGAACAAGGCCATTGAGACTTTAAAAATGGGCGAAAGACCTACATGGGAAAATGGTGACCCTCAAGGATGGGATGATCTTCATGAAGGCTGGAATTCCTGCATCGACTACCTCGCCAGCAAAAACCTATTGCGCGTTAATGGGATCAATGCTTCCGGGCGGTACGGGGAATCAACCGGATATGGACTTATTCACCCAGACGATGACATGAACAATTAATGAGCAAACTGATGAATAAAGAAAATGAAATATTTAGACGCGCAAGAGAGCAAGTTTCTGACGAAGGTGTATTCAGCCAAGACCAGATACTTCTCCTTCAACGCATGATTTACAACATTGAAGACGCAGTTAAGTCGTTGATTATTCAGGAGCGCGGGTAATGGAAAGACACCAAGTTCAGAAGGCACTGCACGACCTAGAAAAAATTGAGTTTCAAGACACTGATTTTCCGAAGCTGCGTTATGATTTTGAAGGTGATGCGTTTTTACAAGACTACTATCAAACAATCCGCGCCGCCCTAACTGACTGCCTCCGCAACACCCCGGCCAAAGAAAACGCTGGGGAGATTATCTGCGACCATTGCCAGCAAAGAATGGTTGATAAACATGGTGCCTATAAGCCAGATACTATGATGATTGCGACAACTATCAGCGCCGATGGATATGATTACACCGAATATAAACGCGTAATCAAACCCGCCCCTGTGGAAAATTCCGGGCCTGTCGATGATGGATCATTCCCTTGCGTTTCATGCGGTAAATCATCTGAAACCTCAACGGTTGACGGTGCGGATATGTGCTTTGAATGCATGGCCTGTTTTCAGGCCAGCGAATACGACCAGATCAAAAAGAAGCTCATTGAGATGCTGGAAAAGTTTCGTCCAGACCTCAATCCTGATGATGTAATTTCGTCTTTAGAGTTAAATCTGTGTATTTCTGTCGATGATAAAGCCGGAACGCCAGTTCAACCGTCATCCGAAGCCGTGCGCGTTAATGAAATCGAACCAGAGGGGAGAGGGTGATGCTTAAAATCTCAGCAGCTTACAAGGTCGTTTTATCTGGTCTTAGTGAACATAGCTTTGGTTGTGGCACATTCAAAAGAACAGTTTGGCATGCACTTGTCCTCGAAGATTATGGAGATGGTAGATTCAAAAGAAAGCGATCTGATTTTCTGTGTTCTCCAAAATCAAGGCCATTTGATACAGGCTTTAAAAGCGGCAAAGATATTAACCCAAAAATAAACTGCAAATCTTGCCAGCGTATTCTAGAGAAACGAGCTTTTGAACGTGAGGATTCATTGTCATGACCGACACCACGAAACGCGAGGCGGAAGCCGAACTGAAGAACTGTCCGTTTTGCAAAAGTGCGGCACAAATACAATCTTATAATCCGCCGCGAATTCACTGCAAAAAACCGTTATGCCGTGGCCATATTGATATGGGCGATTGGGGTAATATGAAGGACGCCATTGCAGCATGGAACACCCGCGCCAGTCTCGCAACGCCAGCCGTGCCGGATGAGAAGCCAGAGCCGGAATTAGACTGGATCACCTCCATGAAAATAACCAGTCCCGGTTTTTTCAACCCTAAAATTGAGAAGAAAGACCAAAAAGCTGAAATCGAAAGCAGGCTCGAAATTCTGACAGAGCCGGACAGTATCCCAGCCGTAAATAAAGCCATGCTCACTATGTGGCAACGCATGGATCAAATTGACGGTGAGATTGCTTGCAAAGATTGCAAAACGATTAAATCCTTAAACATTAGAGAAATCGTTCACGAGGCGATGCAAGAAGGTTGGGATGATATTGGTGGCGATACTGGATGCCATCCATTGGATATTACACGCAACGGAAAATATCTTTCATTCCGTCCGTATCATTGGGCTGATTACATCGCGGGATTTATCGAACAGAAGTTGCTATCAGCAGCGCCTAAACAAAACGATCAGGGGGAGTAGATGAGCGTAAACGGATACATGTCCATAGAACGTGAACTTGAGGCACGTAGGGAGCAGAGAAAATCAATGGAAGGCAAAGAGAAAAACTTCCGTGTGGAGTTTAGGTTTTCTGGTGGAACTAAGCACTGGCAATATTTTGAGAAATACGAAGATTGCCTGGTGGCGGAGGACTCCGTTTGTAGGTACGGCCCTTTTGGCGGAGCGATAATTGAGAGGCCAACCTCCAAACAAATACAGAAGAAAGGCCAGCGCGGCGGATATTCAAAATATGACGGAGAAAAAGAATGACAACAATCGATGAAATTAAAAAGCTTTGTAAAGAAAATCCATCAGTGCTGAATATTAAAGTCCTCGGTGCGGCGTGTGATGAATTTCTACCGCAGGCAATCCGCGTCATGGAGCAGATGGCGGAGGCAATGGAAATACATTTTGCGTTACTACCTGACGCTGAAGATCACATGAGAAAAGCCCTCGCAGCCTTCGACACCCTGAAAGGAAAAACAAATGACCGAGGCTGAGAAATGCCCAATGGAAAACCTTCGCAGTAGCTTTGGTCAACGCCTTAAATTCCTGCGTGAACAGTCAGGTGAAAGCCTTCAAGATGTTGCCACAGCAATCGGATGCTCTAAGGGAAATCTGCATGATCTTGAGAACGAAAAAACAAGAAACCCAACGCTGAATTTAATCAGGGCACTTTCGATTCATTTTATGGTTCCGGTTGCCGCACTGGTTGAAAACGAAATAACAGCACAGTACAGGAGGAAGTGATGACGTTGTTTGATTTATTAATGGGATTTTTCCTCTGGATTGCCTATGGGCACGCTGTTTGCCTGTCTGCCATACTTTGGATGGATAAACGTCCGACAATGTCGAAGTTGGTTGTCGGTCTACTAGCTGGACCGTTTGCGTTGAACAAGGAATGGTGGAAAGGAGGAAGTGATGGACGATAAGAACGAGTTTGAGATGGCTTTGGATAGAGCCAGATATACTCTTGATTATTTTGATACTGAATTTGAGGGATGTGATGAACTGAAAGTTTCAGAGTATGCCGGTGGAATGACCGTAGACGATCTAAGGCTGGCAATTAAAGCCCTTGAGTTCATGGCAAGGAATGGTGAGGGGATGGTTGTGGTTCCGATGGAGCCGACTGAGGAGATGATTGAGGCTGGCGCTCGGATGTATTGCAGCAAAGATGCAAAGGGCAAGAAAACAATGAAAGGTACACCACTGGTTGATTTAGTTTGGCCCGTTCATTCAGTCGGGATGCGGGAGGTTTATCTCGCAATGATAGCAGCATACAAACCGGATGGAGATGGGGAATGACCGCCTACACCACAGAAGAATCAGACAAAATTCGCCTCTGTGTCATCGACCTTGGAAACCTTCTTGTCGAAACGATGATACCTCCAAAGATCCTGGCCCCGGCAATGATGATCATGACCGTGGGCATGATGTCAGATGCAGGTGTCAAAGAGGCTGACGCAATACGGATGTTCAGGAAATGTTTCAAGGATGCGAGGAAAATGATAAATGCCAATCCTGTTAATTAATGGTGTCCCGCGCGCCTGCATGTCCGGACCGAAGATCATGTTTTCCAAAGTATCGAAACTGGTCTGTGCCCGGCTGGCACCGGCAGCGAACGAAAATCTAGCCTATTCAGATGTCGAGCGATTGTGATACGATTGTTTTCCAGACACTCTTCTCCTCCTCTGTTCAATCAGAAAGGCCCCGGTATAAAACCCGGGGCCTTTTTGCATCTTATCGATCTTAGTGAATCTTAATGCGGTTTAGCGCCCAAAACCCTAAGACCGTCCCGGTTATCGAGGTAATCGGTCAACATTCGGCGCAGGGCCGAGCACGGCGGGGCGTCTATAGCGATGTCGCGGGCGCAGGGTGATGTCGGAAGGGTTTGCAATTCAGCAAGCCCACGGGCCAGAAACGGGGCTGAATAGGCGTATAGGGTGGGGAGGGGTTTGGCCGGGCCAGAGGCAGGGGCGGACACGGGAACCACCGGGGGGTCAGAAATCGCCCCTGCGCATCCGTTCATCAGCATCATCGGAACTATGAGACTTGAGATTATCCAAAGCCGCGCGGTCCTCGTTGTCCTGTTTGACATGTTCGAGTTCATTTTGAGCCTTTCCCAGATTTACCTTGTCGTCACGGTCAGAGGCATCCCCCCCGCCAAAAAGGCGGGAGAGAGCCCATTCTAGAACTGTCCAGAATATCTTCATGCTAAGTGATCGTCTGCGGTGAAGTCAGGTTCGGCGAATGCGACCTGTTGCAGCGGGGTAGCTTGGGCGCTGACTTCCACTGTCGGCACTTCTGCGGTGGCATCGGCCTGAGCGTGGCTAGTAACAACGGTTGCGATCAGGCTGGCCGTGGTTGCATAGATATCTTTGCCCTGTTTCTCGGACTCATCCTTGGCCGCCTGATAGGCAACATCGATCAGGGCCTTTCCGCTCTTGCCGTCGGCCGCCGCTGCCTTCACTGCCAGCAGGGCCGCTGCAGCAATCGCCTTTACAGCATCGGTGCCGATTTCTTTGATCTGGGGAAGCATTGGCACGATCATGGCACCGACATCATCGAGGCCGTCCGTGAACAGGTTTTTCAGTTTGGTGAGAAGCTTGCCGAAGAAAGTTTGCATGAAAGCAGTCATATCTAATCCTCTGTAGGGTTTGAGTTGTTAACAACCCCGAGGATAGCACGCTTGCTACTTCGCATAAATGGCTTTGAAGAAAATATCGCGTTCCATCTGGCGCCGGTTGACAAGGCCGGGCACGATGACGCCGCCTTGTTTGGTCCAGCCATACTGGGCAGAGAACGTTTCTCGATCAAAACGATCAATATTTCCCTCGTTCAGCAGTTCCCGGGCCAATGATTTTTTCCAGGATGTCACCCCGATATTGTAAAGCAGGGAGACAAGCGCATCGAATTGATGCTGGTTCAGCGGAAACCGGACCGTGGCATCGACATCTTCAGCGGACTGGCCAAGATCGTCATAAAGGAACTCCTCGGCCTCGTATGGCGTGATGATCATGCCTTGGTAAACGCCACGGGTTCGTCCATATCCGATGGTCCAGACATCTTTCGGTGTAGGCTTAAATGCCACAAGGCGGAGAGCTTCACGGCGTCTGACGAACTCAACCAAATCCTGTGATGGCATCATGACTGATCCTTTTTAGATTCTGATGATTGGAGTTTCTGCGCAGCGACCAGATATGCAACCAGCGGGCCGGATGATATTGCTCCCTCATAAATTATTAGCTGCAGGGCGAGCTTTTCATCCAGCATGAAGAAACCGCACATAATGGCGATGAAGACTGGGAAAATGACGAGGGCAAAAAATACGCATGCAAAGGCAAGAAGGCGTCGGACCTTCAAGGGATCATCTGGATCAGGTTGAGGAATTACTGCCATGCGATAATGATGACAGAAAATATTTTTAGATCAATGGGGTTTGCGTGCGCCTATTTTTTCGATGATGGAATCGAGCTTCTTGTCCATATCTTTATTATCGGACTTCAGATCGTCAACGGCGTCCTTTAGATCCTGCTTATTCGGATAATGTTTATAAAGTTCATTTCTGACTGATTCGACAAGATTACGAGTATCAACATTATCAGTACGATTTTGGCTGATCTGCATTTTCATGTCCTTCACGATAAATCCGATAAGCAATTGGACAAAAGCAACTAGCCCAGTTATGACGGCTAAAATTATTTCCTTACCGTCCATTAATTTACTCTCCGTGTGGGGCGATACCATGTCAATTCTGTAAAGATATCGTAACATTGCAGAACATAAGAATAAAGCCGCCCCGGTTTCCCAGAGCGGCTTTATATATTAATTACCCCAGACGTTCATATACACAACGGCTGAGTTCGCAGCAGCCTGACCTAGTACACCAGTCAGAATATTGGATGTTGTCAATTTGTTAGCGGTAATGGTGACTGTCTTATTGCTGTTCGACCATGTTGCAGCCATCTGATATGAAGCGGCAGCATCACTGACAAAAGCATTCAGGCTGCCAACAATAGGTCCATTCGGGAACAAAGGAGTTCCAGTTGAAAGGCCATCATTTGTCAGGTTGAAAACCACTGAACCACCAGAGACAGTTCCCATTGAGGTGTAAAGAATGGGATTCGCCTTCAGGGCAGTACCGGCATAAACCTTTAAGTCATTCGCAGTTGCGCCAGCAGAGATTCCAGCGAGTTTAGTTTTCTCAGTCGCAGTATAGCCTTTATTTGTGGCGCCATCCGAAACCTGATCGAGATTGTAATCCCCGGATTGTGCGGTTACAGCACCGGTGCGACCCATGACGGAAGATACGCCATCTGCGGCAGGAGAATGTTGCCAGATCGAACCGTTATAAATGACAAGATCACCAATCGCCCATGTCTGATTGCCAGAGCCGATATTTCGTGTTGCCGCCACACTGGCACGATAGACATCGCCAGTATTTCCAGTTCCGTCCACCAGCGCAGGAATGTTTGTCGATGGGTCCCAATTGCCTTGATATTCCATGACAGTGTTGGGGAGATATGTTGCTGATATTTTGCTGCCGCTATCGAGCGGGACAAGGCCGTTTGCATTACCCTTTTGTGCAGTAATCCTTGCGTCTGCGGCGGTGCTAAAATCAGTGACTTGCGAGGCGGTAAATGATTTCGCGGAGTCCGCTGTGTTGTCGACATTGCTGAGGCCGATATCGGATTTTGTCACGGTGACATCTGCGGTTAGATTGTGACCATTGATGGTTCGAGATGTTTCAACTTTTGCTGCGAGTACGTCATCAAGGTCCTTCGGATACTTTACAAGATTCGCGCTTGTAAAAAGTGTGAAACCTAATGTGGAGTTTATTGTGCTGATTGCTGAAGCTGATGTTTGAGAAAAGTAATATGAAGCGGCAGATTCAAAATCAGGGAATGTAAGAGTAGATACATCAAGTGGCCCCATATTAAATTGACCAATCCCATAACTTACCTGATTAAGAACATTTGGATCAATTGTGTAAATGCCGTCGTTAACGCCAGTAAAATTACCATTCCAGTTACTGGATGTGGTGTTGTAAGTAACTCCGAAAACTAAATTTAATGCAGTCATTTTTTTATCCTTCTGTATGATATTTGGGGTCAAGTTTATACTGCCCCGGAAACAGTCTTTCTGCTTGAATTAGTAATTCCCGGGCGGCAATTGGTTCATAGGCATCAGTTGTCTCCTTGATAGATCCTATTTTATTCAAGAAAGATCCTGTAGGTCCAACATTGTAAAGTTCTATATTTTTTGGACTCCATTGGGCCTGTATCATATTTTCATCTATGATTATCACTTTATCTAAAACAACTTCCATTATTTCCATCATTATCTCCATTATATGGGTGTCTCGATATAAACTGATGATATCGCTATCATCACCGCATTAGTTCCTGCCCCAGTATTAAAATACAATTGAGGGGCCAGAAAATTTGTATTCGCTGGTATATCAGTGGTTATTGTACTAGATGTGAATTGTGGGGAATCTAATCTCTCAAGTGAACAAGATATTCCAGAGCCGTTTGGAGGTGTATAGAATCTTGCTTCATAAACTACATTTGCGGTTGTGCCTGGGAAGTTTGTTCCGAGTGGGGTTTTAGTGGCAGTCCCAGTTCCATCATTATTCATGATGCTGAAATTACTGTCCCCAGCATCCATGCCAAAGCCGATGATGTTAATTGCAGATGAAGGATCTGCACCAGACACAATAGGAGGCGCAGTTGGCGTTAATCCTATGAATGCCCTCATACCCGGTTGGGGTGTATCAATTACAAAACGGTATATATATAAAAATCCCCCTTGACCGGGAGAGTTTCCCCGCCAAGCCGTTAAACCAGTTCCGGCTGTTGTCGGTGTTCCGCCGCCTACCCCGGTAGTCGAGTTAGCTGCTGCTGCCGATGTGTATGCAGTTCTTCTAATAGTCGTTGAGAGATTCGTAGAGAGAACTGGTCTCGTTGCGACCGTCCCTTGCGGGGTCGGAGCGACAGCAGCTAAAAGAGTAAATCCACCATTTCCACATCCGGCAGCGAAATAACCACCTATCTTTGTTCTGCCTATGTTTGATTGAAGATCAACCCATGAATTTTCATTGTTTATATATGTCGGGCAACTTCTGCCAGAAACATTTCCGCTAAATAAAGTCGTTCCCGATGTCGGAGTTGGTGGAAGTGTCGGAAGAGTATTATCACCGAGAAGAATATTCCCATTGGCATCAATCGATGTGAGCGCCGCCCCACCAAAAGCCCCGGAATTATTGTACTGAACTTGGGTATTCGATCCTCCCGGAGCGCCCGCCGTTGCAGCTTGGAATGAAGGATCAACGCCGGGGCCGTTATCGGTGAGGACATATCCTGCGGTATTAGGAGACACGAATGTCGGATTTGAAGTTCCTTGACCGATGATAAGAGAATGTGCGGTCAGCGTTGCAAGACCTGTTCCGCCATGACTGACAGGGACGTTACCTGAAAGGGTTGATGTTCCGAAATTTATTGTGAACCCGGCACCAGTCGCGCCGCCGGTTAAGGTTCCGACCGATGTCAGGCTTGAAGAGAGGACGTTTGCAGCCAGCGTGGTTCCTGTGAGCGTGCCCGCAGGCGCAATGACTGCAGTTGTTCCTCCCGCAGTGAGTTGGCCTTGTGCATTGACAGTGAAGGTCGGGATCATAGTGGATGATCCGTATGATCCGGCGGCGACGGCGGTATTTGTGATCGAGAATGCCGAACCGGTTAATGTCAGTCCAGTCGATGCCGTATAAGTACCGGCACCGGAGAACTGGGTGAAATTGATCGCCGTTGTGCCGATTGTGTACGGCCCCGGAGAAGGAACAGCCCATCCTGTCGAGCCGTTCGCCGTCCCGCCCGTCTCAACGAAAACGAATGCTCCGGGGATCTCAGTGGCCAGATCGAAATCAACCGCCCTGGTCAGGACATAGGCGGCTCCGGCGGCACCAGTATTGGTAACGGTATAGATACCATTTTGCAGTGCGGAGGCTTGGTTTTTGACGAGAATCCTTTGGCCGGTGGTAACGGCTACACCATCAACGGACAGTGCCCCATTTGCTGTGGCCGTCAGAGTGGCACCGACACCCGCCGTCCCGTTTGCGTAGGTATTTGCAGGAAGCGCCGCAGCCGTGGCCAGACCGACAGAATTCTTGACAGACAGTCCCTGCGCAATGGCATCGACATAGGCCTTGTTTACGGCATCATTATTTGAAACCGGGGTCGCAACGTTATTGATGAGTTGCGAGTTCATGTTCAGGGCACCACCGATCGATACGGCACCGCTGGCGGTAATGGCCGCCGCTGTCAATGTTCCGGTGACTGTCGGTGACGCGGAGAACATTACGTTTCCGGTTCCCGTTGTTCCCGCTACCGTTTTCCCTTGGATTTGCGCAACCGTTGAGGTCGATGATCCCGGTCCTGATGCAGTGATATCGCCTGTCAGCGCCGTGATGTAATTCCCAGAGGCCTGTTTTCCGTTCAATTGGGTCTGAATATTCGATGTAACACCGGAAACAAAACCGAGTTCTGTGTCCGTTGTCGCCGATGCTGTCAGAATTCCAGAGGCACTCGAAACAACGGCCCGGGATACTGTAAGGCCCTGCAATTTTGAAAGAGAAATGGCCGCCGCGGCGTTGATATCGGCATCGACAATGACCCCGGCACCGATGGCCGCCGTATTCGATCCAGCCGGAATTGTGATATCGCCTGTGATGCTCGAACGCCCCATACCCGGCGTTGCATCATCATAAACCAGTGTGCTGTCGAATATAGTTCCAACGGCATCCTGTGCGCGCTCTACAGTAAAATATTGTGCTACACCCTCGGGGATATCATCGGTATCAAGTTCGACGGTTCCGGTCTGGCCGTTTACGCTGTCGACAGCGCCACCACCGCCGCCGCCCGTGGCATTGATGACGTAAGGGTCTTCCAATGTACCTGAACCGGTGATGGTGACATTGTTGCCTTGCTCGATCATGCCGGTGATGGCGCCAAGTTCCATCCATTTCGTATCGTCTGTTGGCAATGCGGTGTTATTGCTTTGCAAAGAGATGTAATTCTTATTCTGATATCTGGTTATCGCCATGATCGCATAAGGGAATGGCGTACCATCATTATCAGATGTCGTAATAAAATCAGGTATGCCCTGTTCCTGGATATCTTTTATAGCTGATGTAATTTCAAACATCAGATCGTTGAAAGAAAGGCGCTCGATTGTCTTAGCATTCGTGGGGTCAATGTTGGGATCAAGAGAATAATCAGGGCCGTATCCCGTATCATAGCCAACTGCTCCGTCAACAGATGTTTCGGGGATTGCAGTTTTCTGACCTTCTTCAGCAAAAGGTTTTTTAAAATACATGGGCGCTCCTTAAAGCTTGATGAGGGTATTCCGCACGATTACAGGCTGAACATTAGGATGGATATCTCCGTTACCGGACGATCCAACGGATCCTGTAATGGTATGAACGTGCGCTCCGGCGCTGTCCGTGGTAACGGACGAATTAACAAATGATTGGTTAGAAACGTTGATGTAAGACCCGCTACCAGTGGCATCTGGGCCTGATCCTATATTGTGGACGTGCGCACCGGCTGATGATGTGGCCAATGTTCCGACACCGTGAACATGGCTGGCAAGCTGTGCGGTGGTCAGTGAAACGCCCTGCGTGCCGCCTGTATTTGCTAAGATCGTTGGATCGAACCCGTTCAAGGCATTCGTGATCCTTCCTGGATCAGTCGTTCCGCCCATGGTGGCCGGTGAGATTGCAGTGCGTGACCTGCTGTCAGGAACCGCGATTGCCTTGAGAGCGGCCCAATCTGAAGCAGCAGAAACGCCACGCGTTGATGGTGCACCAGCACTGGTAAAGATAGGTAATTGTGTGGCCGGATATGACCAGAAAAGATTGAAAAGGTCTTGAGTCGATGGATCAGCAAGGTTCGTGGCGCCTGATCCTGTGTTGCCAATAGTATTCCCGTTTTCCCAAACCCACCCGCTCTCCAGCGTTGTCGCGTAGGTTCCTTTTGTATCCCCGGTCTTGAATGGGCTGGCCTGCGCGAATAGGGCCCATTTTGTGTTGTCGGTTGGATCCGCCGTGTTCGTATTGGCGAGGGAATAATAGACTTTTCCATCCGTCCAGCGAACGAATGCGTTGATATCGTAAGAATATGGTGATCCATCATTCTGGGCCGATGTAATGAAATCCGGGAAACCGTGAACCTGCAGGACTTGGATATTCTCCATCACCAAGCGGAAAAGCTCGTTTATGACTGGTCGCTCCGGATAAAGAACTGCTGGATCGCTAGGATCGGCTTGGTAATCAACGCCGAAACCATCCGTAAAGCTTACGGTTCCATCGACCTGAGAAGCTTCAGGGATCGTTACAACTGTTCCTGAACTTGCAAATGGTGTCCTGAAGAATGTCTGTGCCATTTTGACTCCTAATCAGAAAGATATCACATTCATGGGAGAACCGAAATACTGGCCGAAACTCCGGCCGGGCGCGGCAGAATATCGAAGTTCTTGAAAATATAGGAAAGATTTGACGGGACCGCGAATTCAAAGACATACGTCATCGTCATATCGTAATTGTCCTGGACGTAAGCCGGCCCGAGGTCGCCGAACAGGATTTTCAGAAACTTATTAATTTCCGGTACTGTTCCACGTGAAGTTATTTGGAAATAACGCATACGAAGAACGGTGCGCGCCTGTTCGACGGTTAATTCTTGAGATCCCGCTGTGGCCCTGAAGTTTCCATGAGTGAAGTTTTTATGAAGCGGGCCCCAGCCAAATCCCACGACATCCGCTGGTGGCGTGACGACCACAATAATGGGAATGTCTAATATGATAGCCCAGACCGAAAGGCCGAACTGATTTGCAGTTTGAAGGTTAAAAACATCCCGGTACCAGCTTTCCCAGAATTGCTGCTGGTTGACGTTATACCAATTCTGCTTTTGCTCGAGCAATGACTGAAGGGAAAGGGCGCTCTCATATTGCCAAAGCAAAGCTTGCAGCAAATCCACAGAAAAATCGAATTCCCTTACGCCCTGGCTCATACCACATTCACCGTAATATTTGATGAAATCAGGGTTGCGATCTGGTTAATAGCAATAACGATTTCAGCATTGCTGAAACTGTTCGCCGCCACAGTCGTTATCTCCATGTTCTGGACATAGATTTGAGGAACCTCACGATTGACCGCCCCGGCCAGTTCGAAAGAGGAAATGTCTGATCCCACGGTAAAGCCCGGCTCGCCTTCCAAGAGACCAGCGGCATAATCCAGAATGGCCTGTTTTACAGCAGATGGTCCATCGATAAGGGAATCAGCCACTTTGATGGTGGCTCGGACTTTAATCGGGATAGCGGTAGGTCTGTCAAATTTCACGGTATACGACTGCCCGCTGACCGGTTCAGTAATGGTAACCGATGTCCCCCCGTTCCATCCCGCGCCGGCTGATTTGTTTTGCAGGAGGGCCATGGCCACATCGGAATTTGATCCGCCATCCACACAGGCATAAACCGAATGGGCAAGGATGGAAACGCTATCGATCGTGATCGTTGACCCGGTCACGTTCTCGCGATAGGTCAGGCTTCGAACCCCGGCCGTGGCGTAAAGGGCTGAAACCTGCGCCTCTACCAGAGCAACACCCTGCAGGGCCAGCGTTACCTTGCGCAGCGCGCGCAGGGATTGATCGGTTTGGAGGTTCTGGCCAAGGACCGCGCTGGCCGCATTGGTGATCGTTTCCCAGCCAAGGACGCCGTCAACAATCTGTGATAGGTCACCGGAGAGGCACGGGATCGGACCAAATTCAACGGACTGAAACGGGGAATCTACCGTTCCGCCGCCTGGGATAGTTGTATCACTGATCAACGCGAATTGGTCGCCAGCCGGAGTCATCGCGCGCACTCCCGCCGGAATTACAGTGCCCGCAACCCCGGTTAGGGTGGCCAAGACATATGATTTTGTGGCCGCAGACCGCTCAAGTCCGGTCAGGGCGCAGATAGCATCCAGAAATATTCCTTCGGCAATATTGGGATTAAGCTGGTTTGAGACATCAGCATTGTTCTGGACTGTAGCGGTCCGCGTCAGGGCTTCTGCGGTGATCAGTACGCCCTGGACAGTGCTGGGATCAAGTGAAAGATCGGCCCCCAGCGCGGTCTGGTATTCGCCCTGAACGATGGTCAGGATATCGCTGGTCTGTGGGATGATGACCCCGGTTCTATCCAGGTATTGATATGCCATTAATCTCCGCCTCTCCGAAAGTTGTCTGAATGGTTGCGGTGTAGAAAAGGGTGTTATCCCTGACGTCAATTACGAGATTAGCAATCCCTGTGACATTGTCGACCGCCAGCAGCGCCTGTCTTAGATAGAATTCATATTGTAATGTATCGGTGGCATCCGTCCAGATGGTTTCGAAGTTCGGGATTCCCTGATCATAGGCCAAGACCATTTCTGTCAACTGTGCTTTTGCGACATGCGCGCAGACCTGCAGGACTGAGTTTATGTCCCTGACAAGATTTATGTTTCCGTCCGGGGAGACGAAAAGATCGTTGTTCTCATTCACAGCCAGCGTAATTGTCATGGTTTCGGCTCTCCTGAATCCCCTGTACCTCCTGAGTTTACATGGACGTGCGTGCTAAGGGAAATATTGTTCGGGCCGCCGATGACATCCGTGGCGCCGCGCAGGATGCCAGCAAAGGCCGCTTCGCCAAGTCCAACACCGCGTGCGCCGGTGCCATTGATGTCGCCGGTGAAGGTCACCAGATCGGTGTCGATGGTGATCTGAGTATCTTGGATCGTTATAGCCGATGATCCTGATGTCATCTTGATACGGTCCGGCCAGATCGAAATCCGCTGCGTTCCGTCAAGGGTCTGAAGAACGCAATTTTCTTCGTCTTCGGCGTTTATCGTATAGCCGCGCATATTGTCCGGAAAAAAAACAGCATCTTCAAAACTATGCATGCGGTCTGTATTGGGTCCGTTTTCAGCAAAGTTTTGCATGAAGAGGGAAATATCTCGGTCAGTGGCTTTGATCCAGCCAAGATCACCGGGATTGATATTAAATAGCAATGCAACATTTCCGCCACCGATCTGAAAAACGGGAACGCTGGCCACCGGCGCGCGCGAGAACGTTTGGTTGATTGTGGATACTTTCTGGATAAGTGGCTGGACCGTGGCGCGGTTTGAAGCCCGATCATATCCCTTCACGATAGCGGGGAGACAGTCATCTGTATTGGCTAGGAACTTGCTGAGCACAAGTTTAAAGACGCCCAGTAGCGTTCCTTCATCGGCCGGATCTATGGATGGAGGTGCGTTTGTCATGGGCTCAACCTCTTGCATTCGCAAAGATAATAAAACGGGGTATCGCGCGATGCCACGGAGAATCCTAACTTATAGATAACATAAATTCCATTCGCGGCAGGATTCATTTGGCTCACGATCTGGATACCGCCACCGACGCGCACGCGGTTGTCGAAAAGGACCTCGACCTTAACGCCGTGTTCAGTGATCTGTGGGATGCCAATCATACCGCTGTGCTGATCAAATAACGGGATATCTCCATTCAGAGGTCGATCAACATTCTTAACGAAAAGAGTTTCATCATCGATGAAGGCATTAATATTGCCCATCTCTCCGATCTTATCGATTTCGCCCAAAGATCCGCCGGTGAACGAATAGTTTGCAATGGCTTTATCATCGCCCTGGAAATCAAGTGTCAGTCCCTTGCTTACTGCCGCCTTACCCGATATCTCCTTGATCGATGATCGGCCCGGCTCATGGGTTGATATGATATTTCCCTTGAGAAAGTTCCCTGTCATCGCCTTGATGGTCAGATCAATATCCGGGGGCTGGCCAATGGTTGCAGAAACGATATCGCCGACGAAAATCTTTGATGTGCCGTAGGACTGGCGACCGACCTCAAGAATAAGTTTTTTGGGTTTTCTGTTGAGGTTATAAGGCGATGTTTCGGTCAGGATATAATCCCGCGTTGCCTTAAGGATATTCGTTATTTTTACTTCGCATTCGTTTTGATTTGCATTCGCGTATTTTGTGCCGGTTGCAGTTATGGCGAGACCATCATAGATTTTCAATTGATCATCTACTTGAATACTGAGGCGGACGATGCGCGGATCAAATTCAATCATGTCGCCCTTATCGTTAAAAGTTCGGATTGGCTGAAATAATACAGGAATTGGCTAATCCCGAATTTATCGTAATAAATCAGATCATCATTCATGTTGTCGATGATGAAGTTACCGTGCTCTTCATAGGCATAAGGCAAGATACGCATGCCAGCGATGATTCGTTGTCCGCTGATGATAAGAGTGCTATCGCGCGTAATCGAGATCGCCATTTCTCCATTCACTTCCTGGATGACGAATTGATAGAACGAATCATCCAGCCTGGCTGAGAATGATTGATTCGGGATGGCTTGAATTTCTATCTGCTGAACCATTATCTAAATCCCGCTACGAAATCTGAGAATTTGATCAGGGCTGATGGGCTCGCTGGTTTCGGCTGTTTAACTCCTGCATCGACGGTCGAGGCCTTCTTTTTGTCTTTAACCTTTGCCGGTGGAAGTTTACCCGTCTTCGGTGTGACAAAAAGGGCCTCTTCAAGTTTAACCGCGATGGCTATCATGTCAAATTGTTCAGGGGTTTCATCATGCGGCATGGCCGAGATGACCATATTTGAATAGGTTCCGGTTCTGGTCTGGACGATAATGATCGTGTTGTTCAGAAAAATAGTCCTGATTTCTTGATAAACACTACGATAATCATCTCGCCCCTGCAGGAGAACCGATAATTCGATGTTGACTGGCTGTATGACGGCATGATCAGCAATCACTTCCCCGGTTTCGATCGGATGCTGCATCACCTTTTTTTCTTCTTTGACGGTAATCTTTAAAGGGCGTGCCGTTGAAAATAACTGCTTGAATGTCTGGTCAAAGACCGCGACGACATCCGCAGAACCGCTTGGAATAAGTGCGCTCAATAAGGGCATTATCTCACCCCGTCATCGTAATTCGCGGTGGTCTGTTTTATGTGCTGTTGCAGGGAATCGGCAAAATGTTGCGCGATCATATCGATGGACTGGGCCTGAGTCTGCATGTTGATTTGATCGATCTGAACAACGGTAGTTTTACTATTACCGCTGCGCAAAATGCTTCCAGATGATTGGGAATTGATCGGATTTGCATCTGCCATTCGGAGGGATTTAAGATCAACAGCGAATTTCAATCCTTCAATCAGCGCTCCCTTGAAATTAAGGGTAGCAAGATTCGCCATGATCTTTGCGATATCGTAAAGAATGGTGAGCCATTTCCTTGTTTTTGGTGCCAGACCGTCAATCAATTCGCCGATGCGAACTAATCCACGGCCCAGATAGGAATCTTCCCCACCAATAAAGGCGCGGATATCATCAAGCACTAAATAGACGAAGAAGAACCCAGCGGCTAGGGCAGCCACAAGGAGAATGTTAAGCAAGAACCCGATTGCGGTCGCTTGAAGGAGACCGGCCATGATCGCCAGCAACAGTTCATTCTTGACCAGCCACGCCGCCAACGTTGCGCCCATTTCTATGATGGCCGGTATCATAGCCGCAGTGATAATGGTGGCCACAAAGCCGATCGTATACCCCAGAGTTTTGAAGTATTCCGAATTTTCGCGCAGCCATTGCGGAAGTTCTTTCATCACTAAAAGAACCTTTTGCAGACCTTCGAGGAATTTAGTGAAGGCTTCCAGAACCGGCGTCCCGACTTCCAGAGCCAGTGTACGGAACAGTAATTTTGTCCAATCCAGTTGCTTGTCGAATTTATCGGCAACCTCACTCTGTTCTGTGGTAATGACACCATATTCCTTGGTCTTCGCCACAAGGTCTGTCAGGCCCTGTTTACCCTGCTGGAGAAGGCGAATTGTTCCATCATCAAGCCCCAGTTTTCTGCCGAGACCGAGGGATTCCTGTTTGTCCATGCCTTCGAATTTCCCGGCAAGGTCTGTCAGAAGATCAAGGACAGGACGACCCTTACCGTTGGCATCAAGCATCTGAATGCCAAGGGATTGAAAGAACGGGGCCGCGCGGGATTTGCCAGTAACATCTACCTGGGCAAGGCTGGCGGTGAGGCGGGCCAGGGAATCGGTGAGGCCGTCCGCGCTTCCCCCAAGATGATGGGCTGCATCCCCCCATGCGCTGAGATTTTCAACGCTAATGCCAAGAGTTTCTGATGTGTCGTTTAGTTTTGCCGCATATTCCTCGGCCTGCTTAATGCCCTCGATCGATGCGCCGATCGCCAGCAGGCCTCCGACCATGGCACCAAGTTCAAGGACTGTTTCATGAAGGCTTTCACCGAGGCGGATCGCGGCACCATGGCCAAGGTTGATGCGTTCGGTCAGACGTTCTGTGGCATGGCCAGCCTTGTCGGCTTCTTTTTCGACCTTTTTAGCGTCGCTGTCGAAGAGAATGAAGAATGTTTCTAGGAGTCCGCCAGCCATATTGTTTTATTTCCCTTTTGCATTCTGGACGGCAAGCCATTCATTGAACCTTTTGGTTACGATGACTTCCCACATATCCATGGCGTCTTCGAGATCATAAACCGTTCTTAGCTCATTGAGGGTGGCGTACCCTGATTCCCCGATGATGGTGCCGATGATTCCTTCAACATTTGGGAAATCAACGCTCTTACCTTCGGGGCGATAGCTTCTAAGAAACTTGAGCTCCGCCCGTTCTGAAAAAAAGTTGTGTTGTACTCAATCATTCCCATTTCAAGTTTTGCCAGAACTTCCCATGTCGGGCAATGGTTGTTAATAATCTCCATCGTGGAAAGTGGGATCAGCGTTCCGGTTTCTGTTTTGACCTGAACATAAGCCATCAATTTATACATCATGGCTTCATTCGATTTATATTCCCCTACGCGCGGCAGGGCTGTCAGTGGGTATTGGGTAATAATCTCACGTGCCTGTACCGCAGGAATGCGTGAGAGGACGAAGGTTTTCACCCCGTCCTCAGTATCGATTTCAACTTCTTTCGGCTTTAAAAAAATCATAGTGATGGTATCCCTGTAATGACACGGTTCTCGAAGGCGAAGATATAAGACTTAGATTTGAAGCGCCCGGCGGAAGCGACACTATTGCCGGCTGGTCCGTCCGTGATTGCGCCCTCTGTGAGGAGTTGGGTAGAACCATCCGGATAAAGTGCGGTCATCTGGATACGATCCCGGGCAGGATTTTTACCCTTAGCGGTGCGATTGGCTTCCAGCAAGATAGCTAGATTTCGATCATCCTGGCTGTTTGGAATTACACCCAACGTAATAGGGAGCGGAGTTCCTTTCGATGCGATGATCAGATCACCGTTTAGCCCTGTCGTTGCCTCTGCGACCTTGATGCTGGGCTGATCAAAGGGATCAGTATCATCCGCGAACTGGGTAATCGTGATCCCAGCAGGGAAGGTTGTCGAGGCGATCAAACGGACCTGAAGGCCAAAGCCTGAGATATAAGTCGTCATGGTTTTTTGCTCCTAAAGGTTAAATAAGAATGTGGGTGCCGTTTACGCTGCGGATATCATCGTCCTTAGAATACACTAAAGTGTACACGGCGCGGTATTCTGTGGTGCCACCGAGACCGACATATTGCTGGAATGTGACATCCAGCCAATAACCAATTGCTTGGACCTGCCTCCATGCCTGATCATCGCCGGTTATTTGAGTGATGTAGAGTTGCTGAGCAGGCGTAAGGGTTTTACCCACGCTGATTGTCCCGTTATTCAGAGCGGCATTGATTGTCCCCTGAAGGGCGGTCTGCAACTGGATACGGCCATTGTTATTGGCAGATATTTTTTCCAGCGACAAGAGCAATGTCATGATGTTTGCCGATGCGCTATCTTTCAGCCACATCTCGTTCGCATAAACGTTCATGTCGACGGGATCGCTGGCCAGACCGGTCATGATGCCGCGCTGGTAGAACTGGACCTTTTGACCGGCAGATTGTGTTTCACCGTAATAGTTAACGCGCAGGCCATCATAGAGATTAGCGTTTGTGCTATCAGAAACAGATGGAGTCAACGTGAACTGCTGGAACATGTAGTTTTTGACAGAGTTCCGTTTCGTATAGTCCGTTGCGGCCAAGATCATGCCCGGAACCATCTCAGGATATTCTGTGGAGATAGGTGCCAGAGTGAGGGCTTCACCGGCCAGACCGAGCAGGTTCGTGCTGTTCGTTGACGCATCAGCCGCCGTTGTCGGCACAAGGAACATGAATTGATTATTGTAGGCACTGGAATCATTTACCGTAGCGACCTCAAGGTTTTGTGCCGGGGTCAGGTAAACTGTGAAGCAGAACGACCCGAAGTTATTCGAAATGTTAATTGATGTGTTCAGAAGTTGGGTCAGGGTCTGAATGTCAGAGCCATCGGAGAACAGGGCCGTTGTGCCCGGCAACCATCCGATCTGACCGGCGACATCGTTACCTCCCGTACCAGCCACAACAGTGATGACCGATGCGCCAGTCGCGCCGCCGACGAAGTTAAAGGATTGACGAACCGGGTCATAGGTTACGGTTGCCGCGGTGAATGCGGTTCCGGTCTTTGCCCGGATCGCGGTTTGAAGGATTGAGGCGACATCTGAAAGGCTGGACGCCGATGAGAAGTTAATCCCAGTGATCGATTGAGCGGACCCTCCCATGGAAAGGGTAAACGCGCCCGCCGTGATCGAGGTATAACTGGCCACGGATTGGGCGCCACGGACACCGTAAATCGTCGGGGCCACGGCAACATTTGCCCAGCGCGCGAAGCTGATCTTTGTCGGCGTCGAAATGCTTTTGCTGATCCAGCCAAAATAGAACGCAGCACGCAGATACTCCAGAGATGTCGAGCCAAAGAAATTGGCAACATCTGCTGCCGATGTGAATTCCAAAACCCCATTGGTTGGAACAAGCGGGTTTTGGCTGAAAATTCTGGTGATCAGGTCACGCTGGCGCAGGTTATTTCCGGCACCGATGCCAGAGGTAATAAAGACGTATCGTGTCAGAGGAATAGCCATGATAAAAATCTCCTAGATTCTATAGAGGTCAAAGGTTTCCGTCTGAACGACAGGGCTTGATCTGATAATGACCTGTTCATGCGAAACGGTAAAGTCAAAAGAGGGATCGGCCTCAAACTGATCTCGATCATCAAGAAAATATGGATTGCGGATTCCACGGATTTTCTGCACGCCGAGGCCCAATGCGACGAATTTTGTGATCGTGTCTTGGCTTTGCAGGATCATGGCCGCTGATGTGACAAGGTCGCTGGCCGTAAAAGGGGATGGTTTTGCGGGATCAATAAGCACCTGCGCGCCGATTTGTAGTGTTGTTTCAATTGCTTGTATCTGCTTATTGACCATGATTGAATTTACATGATCCCATTCATCGGATGCCTGCGGGGAGCCGACGAGAACGTTCGGAAGTTTGAAAAACGTCACCATATTTTGGATCGGGGTACCCTGCTTTGTGGGCTGATAACGCTGTTTTACGATAATTCCAGTCATGCCGAGAGCCGCAAAGCCATCATCCAGAACCTTTTTGATATTTTTGTAAATATCATTGTCCAGCAAAAAACACCCCGTTGTCGAAGTTCTTGTAATATGGACCGAATCCGAAGAACAGGGTCGGATTGATCGGCGGCTTGGCGGGGCCGATGTCGGACATCAGCATTGCCAGCCATCCGTCCTGATTAAACCATGGGGTATCGCTTTCGCATTTATAGCGGCGGCCCGCATATTCCAGTTCATCGCCGCCGGTATCCCTGCCGACGTCGACAATGTTTTTTGAGACATAGAACAGGGCATAGGATTTCTGGAAGTCTAGTCCGTTCTGCAGGTAAAGGCTACGCGGAACTGGTTGCAGGCTTCCCAATAAATCGATGCCAGCGGCAAAGGATGTCACATCGTAACCGGCATCTGTTACAGTCCGTCCGGTGTTTTTATAATAAACTGTCTTCTGTTTGGCGATCTTTCGGAAAGCCCGGTTCAGAAGGTTTGATCCTGGAACAGTCATTTCTTCTTCTCCACCGTGTTCGTGATGGTATCAAACATATAGCCGGTATCAATTAATGGCTTCGATGTTCCACGGCTCTTACCACGTTTGGCACGGTATTGTCGATTCTTGATGGTTGATTCCTTCAGCGGCGGGCTGGTGATACCTGAAATCGTCTTTTTCACATCGCCAACCGCCTGCAGGCCGACTGCTTCCAGAACCTGAACCATGCTGATCCGTCCCTTGAGAACGGCCTTTGATCCATCGGCGATGATCTTCATCCAGGCAGCGCGGTTTGCCTTGACGGTGGGGCGCATCATCGGGCGTGCAGGAATATCCTTGGTGCCAAATTCGTTAATGGCGGCGACATAAGCCACGGGCGTTCCATCAGGATATTTTGAGGATTCAAACCAGCCGACACGGCCTTCGACATTTCCAAGGTCCTTAATTCTAACCTTGAGTTCATCCATGCTGATATTGCCGGGGATGCGTTTGACGCGGGCCATTATCTGAAGCACCCATATGATTTGCGGAACGCGCCGAGTTCGTCACGGGCACCCACGTATAGACCGCCGGCGGCCTTCATAGCCAGAAGGAAGGCGAGTTGCGCTCCGTATGGTGTAAGCTGGAGCCAATAATCAAAGGCATCTTTATAAGGGGGCGGGGCAGTGGTCACGCTGATCTTGTCGATCGTCGCCGATGTTTCGATACCCGGAACTTCCCCGGCGGCGATGATATCGTTCAGGGCGAGGATGTGGGCGGTGAGCAGGTTCAGCGCGTAGGCGCGAGAGTCATTCCTGAGAACGCCATAATTCTGTTTTGAGATGTAATCTGTGGAGATGCCCCAGAACATATTCACCGTAGCATTGGGGTATGTGGTGATGCTGGCGAAGGCAGGGAACTGGAGGCGAAATGCCGAAATATCAAAAACGATGTCGGTCATATTCGCCTCCTCCCAAATAGTTAACCTTTACTTTTCTTGCCTACAGAAACTTCGATTTTGCCATCGCCTTCAACATTCTCAGGGATGTCGTGCTCGGTGATCTGAGCGCCGCCATCGGCTGTTTCCATGTCGGCCGCCACAACTTCGGCATCGAAGTTTTTATCATGGACAACGATATATTTATTCTTCATGTGGGTCTTGAAGGATTCGTTCTCCATGAGATGAGCAAGATCACTCTCCGAAACCTCGGTACGGACACCCAACGGGGCGCCGGGCTGGTCTTTGCGGACAACGCCCGTGCCACCTTTGATCAAAACCTTCTTTTCGGGCTCGATAACAGAACCGTCAGAGGCAGATTTTTTCCAAGTGGTATAGGCGTTATCAGCGGAGAGAGTCGAATATACGTGTGGCATAGTGCATTCCTTTCAGTGAATTACATCCCGGTTGCGCGGTAGACCGCATAAGGACGTTTTAGCAGAACGCCAGCCGTTGCCATACCGAAATCTTCGACATAAGCCTTGATTTCCTTGTCCGAGCCGATCATTAGGAATTTGGCTGGAACGAGTTGGGCGAAGGTGCGGCGATCATCGGTTGATGCATCTTCGGTGTTTGGACCGACCACATCGGCGTAAACATAGGCCACGTTCAGGCCGCCGTTGGCACCGACGAATTCAGGAACGGCCAGGATGCGGACATTCTTGTAAGTGGTGTCCAGCCATTCCTGAACCGAGTTACCGAAAGTAGAAACAGTTGAGAGATAGCCGACCGAGTTGATGCCCAGCATAAAGGTCATCTGATCTTTGGAAGGATTGATCAAACCTTTCGAGGAAATCCTGACACCTTCAAAGAAGGATCGGATATCAGCAACGATTTCCAGATATGTCTTGTTCGCCCAGAGCGGGGAAGCAGCGGCACCGTTCGGAACCGTGACATAGGCTGGAAGGTTTGGATCATTGAGAAGGCCATAGGTGCGGGCATTGGCGGCGTTGTAGCCGTTGAAGCCGATAGAGTTACGCAGGATATTCAGGGCCAGAGTAGCGGCGTTCCGTTTTGTGGTCGCAGCATCGATGTTGACGCGGCCATAACGCAGGTTTTCAAGGAAGCCGACGCGCATGCCTTCTTCGAAGCGAACGTTTGTACGGCGTTCGAAGTTGTTCGTGAAGCTGGACAGCGGGACGTTGTTATAATCGCCGTATGGCTGAGCGCGGCCAGTCATTTCGAGGATGTTTTGGATCAGTTCTTCATCTTCGAAAGCACCGACAGTCTGGATACCAATGGCCTCATCAATAAGCTGCGGTGCGGTAGTGATCGCCACGAAACCAGGAAGCCATGTTTGCAGAAACTGAACAGGAACGCCAAGCGAACCGGCCAGGACTTGGCCTTGAATGGCATCCATACCCATATGCATGGCCATGTCGCGGACCTTTTCAGAGTCCAGACCGATACCGATTCCCGGCAGGTCATCCATCGCCGCAAAGTCTTCGGCGGTGTC
>Ga0194135_10000108_pt1 | contig 46512 bp, 43 predicted proteins | sample LitLau_LLRF_2013_FD_134024 | JGI IMG/M metagenome (GOLD analysis project Ga0194135, IMG submission 134024) | Freshwater sediment microbial communities in response to fracking from North America - Little Laurel Run_MetaG_LLRF_2013 (version 2) | ecosystem: Environmental > Aquatic > Freshwater >...
GTGATTACTGTACCTAATAAGACCTATGAACGAATGAAGCAACAACGAGTGTGAGACGATTGAGACTTCTAGTTAGTGCAAGGAGAGTGAAAAAGTCTGGCTATTGCCTCGTGTGTGAGGCTGAAGAAAACACAGGTGAGTCCTCGGAATCCACACTACTCACGAATCGAGAGAGCAGGCGAGTGTTGTGTGTGTGTGTAGAAATCGATGGTCATTATTAAGTGGGCTACTCTCGCTCATGCTTTTTTAAGCTGTGTCAGTAAGTCAGTAAACCAACCAATAATACATTTTTGCCATGGTCAAATGGCAAAGAATAAAAATGATTAATAACTATCATGATGAGAGTTGTAGTAGTGGGGCAGTCCATCCTCACACAATCGCTCTCTATCAAAACTAAACAATACCTGTGTAAGTGAAAACTGCGACGACAACTTGTGCTCCTGTGTTCTTTAATTCTAGTAATTCTAATTCTACAAACAGCAGAGAGATATATAATTCAAAACAACTTGGTGATTTCGAATTCAAAATGCAAGTTAGATTTTGTGACCTGTGTCGCCTGTGTGGGACCTTCCTCTAGGTACGTGGGGGTGTATTAAGGGAGTACTGTCTTGAAAGGTCGAATACATTTTAGCAATTGTAATTGAAGTAGTAATAAAGGAATACATATAAACTGTCAAACGAAGACGACGAGGAAGCAAAAGCCGCAGAACTTCTGGAGTGTTGAAGGGTTTAAAAAAGGGACAAAGTCAAGATGTTAGATAAACGGAACTTCTTCGCCAAGACGGTAGATCACTTGGCAAGATGCTTGGCAGCAATGAAGCCGACGCCTTGGGAGAAGGTCCAAAGATTGTTCGATCTGTGTCCACAGCAAAGTGCAAACGGAGTTTTTCGGCTGGACGAAAGGGCTCAACATGCAGTTGTGGCCCTGGGGATTTACTTCCTGGAGTCAGGACTACAACACAAAGCTCACATTCTTCCGTACTTAACACTGCTTTTCAAATCTTTACTCAAATCGCAGTGGGTCTTCCAAGGAGGAATTCACGAACGAATGCCTATGGCTGAAAAATTGTCATTCATCTTGACGACTCTATTGTGCGATGTCGCTGTATTGTCGGAAGAGTCAGATAGAAAAGAGATTATTGCTGCGCAATTGGAAGTGTTGCAGCGACTTACGGAATCCATTACGGAGTCTGTCAAAGCTTCGCCTATCGATCAGCACGCGAAAGAAGCCATTGTAGATGTTAATTTGCCAGTACTTCTTGGAGTTGGACGAGCTTTTGGAAGATTCGTGGAAATCGACGATAAGAAGCCATCCCTATTCTCTCTCATATTTCCTAAACCGTCGCCACCTATGCTGGAAAAAGATTCTAAACTGAAGCAATCCATGAAAACTATTCCTAATTTTCGGTCTGTGATTCCTCGGTCTTTGTCGTCATCGTTTGGCGTTCCTGTGATACCGGAACATAGTCCAGACGATCCTGCAAAATTTGCAGTGCTTTTCATACCAAAGTCTTTGGTGGATTACTCTACTATATTCTTCAGGAAGGCTGGATCCTCCTATGCTTCGTACAAAGATGAGCGACAGTCAGTCAAATTCAGCGTTGCTCAGCTTCAGATTATTCTGTCAGCTGCTAAAAGTCTTCTAGATCAAAATGTTCTTAGCTCGTTAGATACATGGACATCAGATGTTCGCTCACTACAAGGGGAGAAGACATGGCATTACAAATCCGTCAGTGAAATCCTGAATTTAGTAATGGTCTCTCTACTAAAAGAATGCCTTTATCGGCATCAGGAACTTCCTGCTCCGTTTACAAAAGAAGTACAAGAATTTGTGAAGGGACTTTTTCTCTCTGGTCAGACCGAACTTATGCGTTACTCTAAACGAACCTCTGAGGTCAGTGTAGTATGCATGTGTATATTCTACTGAAAAATGTATTTCATGGTTTAGTCTAAAGTTGCCTATTCAAAAATATTTTGTTTTTATCTTGATTCAGGATCCCGACAAAGTTGGAACAAACAAGCGTTGTGGAAAATTCCGCATGAATGTACAAACGAATGCCAATTGCGTGGAGCTCTTGGTGTGGGCCATTGGAGATGAATCAGGTATGTCGAGGTTCATACAGAAAATAATATGGATATAAAATTCGTTTTACATCAGGGTGAAAAACCCACAACTATGAAATAAGCATATTCAATTTTTGTCAGATTTCATTGTTTCTATCGAATTGTCATTTATCAACGGCATTTTAATTCAACTGAGCTGCCAAAGTAATGACCCTGACGACATACTCCTGAGCGCAAGTACATTATGTGCAACTTTATCTTTGTTGGTTTGCAGTGATTTTATTACTCGTGTGTTAAACTGCGAATTTGTTGGGAGTGTTGTTAGATAACTTTATTCTTATATCGTCGATTTGCGATGCATAGGCAGCTGAAATATAACTTTATAAATCTTCTTTTTTTAACTCGATGGATATCACGCATGGTGTTATAGAATTACACGTCACAACCAAGCTATGGATTTGTGGCAATGTTTTTTGTTTGTAACATCTTCAGGGTACCAATTTTTCTGTAGGACAGACAACTTTGAACCCTGAACGAAGTTTGATCGTGTTGTATGAAATACTAGTGGTAGATAGTATTGACTCAAGTTGTTTTTCTTTCAGGGGCAGACAGCCTGTGCAGTCGATTAAATGAGAAGATTAATGATGCTCATGCAAACAAGCTTGCTTTAGCTCATATGCCATTACTCGTCGTATGTCTTCAGGTATGAAAACTCATTGCTTCAAGATTTGAATACACACTATAATGTTGGTTTTATTGTTAATAGGGACTAGGAGACTTAGCAATAAAATTCCCAACGATTGCCTCCTCCAGTATTCAATACTTGAAGGAATTTCTGATCAATCCATCCCCAATTTTAGCAAGATTGTATGACAGAGAGGCCGCCAGAGCGACAAGTATGTTAACAGTTTAATTAATAGACTACATCAGATGACTAGCAAATAGTCTGATTTTGGTGCTTTGGAGTTGTCCTATTTTTAAAATGATTATTTGGCATAGAAGAATTGTCAGATGTTCTTAAAAAAGAGGATGCTGCAATGGAAGCTTTTCAACGACTTCGTGATGTTGCAATTGAGAATTTATGCAATTCATTGAAAGCAGGACTATCAATGGATACAAACTGTGTTCAAGCATTTTTGGCTTCGGTTTCAAATCGTGTGTTTATGGCAGAAAAAGAGTAATTGATTTTACTATTGGGTCTTCTTTTTGCAGTTGTGAAAACTTTTATGTGCTTTTTTTCATTTAACAGAGGAAAAGGCCTAATGGATGAATCTTCGAACGCCACTTCATTACTAGTCCTGACGAACGCTATCGTTATGCTTGGTCATGTTGCCATTGAGCTCAAGGAGACTCACAAAACCACCGAATCAGTGCTTCACTTTTTGCAGCAAAGAGTTGGAAAGATGCCTCCAGTTTTAGACATTTTGATAGTAGATCAGTTAGCCTGCATTGTTATTGCCAAATGTGAAGTAAGTGATGTGTGACTTGATAGATAGTATTGATAGTTGGGAAGAAAATAAGTAAGTTTTAATGCTCTTGCAGCAACACGTTTATGAAGAAGTTATGAAAATGTTCACAATGTTCACTGTTGAAGCAAGTTCTACCGCATACTCCCAAGTCGTTGATGAGAGAAAATACCGTCATATAAGTGGAGCGGTTATGAATGCATTGGCTAACGTAGCACTAAATCTAGAAGGTGAAACACTAATGAATGACCTCCTAGTTCGTCTTCTTGAACTTTTTGTTCAGCTGGGACTAGAAGGTAAACGTGCTGCTGAAAAATCTCCGGCGACAATAAAAGTGAGTAGTCAGCTTCCGCACGGTATAGCGAGATTCGTACAATATACTTAAATTAAATTTTTGCAGGCCTCAGCATCAGCTGGAAACTTAGGTACTCTGATTCCAGTTATATCCCTACTCATGAGACGAATGCCTCCCATAGTTGACGTGAAACCCAGGCTTCACAAATTGTTCAGAGACTTTTGGTTATATTGTATCATCATGGGTTTTGTCTCTCGTGAGGGTCACACAGGGATTTGGCCTGCGGAATGGTATGAAGGTGTCAAGCAAATTGCGTTCAAAAGTCCACTACTTATATGCAAAACCAGTTTACGATCCGAATTAAGAGAACTGCAATATACGTATGCTTTGAGATCGGATGCCGTTTCACCCGTAAGTTAAACATACTTATAGCCAGCAGAGATTACGTGATTTACAAATGATAAAAAATGCTTTATATCTTTAGCTGGAACTGAATGAGTTCAAAAACAAAATTATCACAATGCTGGATACATCTGAAGTGTCTGCTCTTATTAAAAATCTTCCGTTTCCCCAGTGTGCGTACGTCCTCTCAGTTTACTGGCTTGAGATTTTGAGGATTCAAACTGTACCTCAGCCAAGCTTCAAAGATATATTTGAGTATTTGTGCGAACCGTCAATCATGAAAGACAAATTAGGTCTATGGCAATTCATTTGTTGGTAGGTTGACAAGCGTACACTTAACCAATTGAAGTCTTGTATTATTTTTTGGGTACTAATCATAATTTTCTGATTGCAGCGTTTCCGATAAGGTATTCAGTAAATTTCTTGACCTGATGTCACAGAGGGACAAAGTTTTGCAGCGAGAAATGGAACTAGAAGAACATGCTCAATTTTTGCTCATAAGATTTAACCACATTCATCGTCAAGTAAGGAAAGTCGCTGACAAATTTCTCTCAGGGCTTGTTGAAAAGTAAGAAAATATTTAAATGACTTCGCTTGAATGTTAGTTATGTATTTGTTCTATGGATTTTTTAGGTTTCCACATTTGCTCTGGAGTCGTTCAGTTTTGCACACGATGTTAGATGTTCTGGAAGTGCTTTCAACTAGCTTGAACACCAATCCAAATGTAGACAATACCGCTCTACCAATACCAAACACTCCGTATAGTATTCAACTTATGGATACAATGGAGGCTAGAGAGGTATTTAAGATTGATTTTTTAACTAAGAATAGAAATATCTCGTGCATCATAATTTATTGGATGTATTTTCAACACAGGCTATAGTCCGAGACTATGCGGAGCGCTGTACTGGATTTTTGCAGGAGGCTACCAAATGGGCCCCACAAACCACTCGTTCGCACTTGCAGGAGTACTTGCATAATCGAGGATTTGATGCTCTTAAGCATCATTCAGGGCTAGCAATGGCAAGCGAGTGTCTGCTTAAGTTCGCAGGACTTAATTTACTTTCAGAATCCCTACCTGATGGTACACTTGATAAGCGCCCAGAGTCTACCAAAACCAACTTACCGAAGATATTATCGTCCCTTAGCCTAAGATGCCGTTACATGGGACAAATTGAAGGCATGCTTAGCTTGGAAAGCATTGAAACTATTATTTATAGACTGGTAAATACTGTATCTGAATCCGTTCCTGGTCGTCCTGATGTCGAAGCTCCAACTCTAGAAGAATTTCTTGACGCATTGTGGACACTAACAGCTCTCGTTGTACATACTAAAGGTACTCAAGGAAATAAAATCTCAATTGATTTGGATTTTTAAATTCGTTTTTTATATCTAGGACTAAACCGTCATTTGTTGCATGCTGTTTGCTGGGCACCCGTTGTGAAGTTTTCCGAAGATGTGCTCAGACCAGCAATTGAATGCTGGCAGTGGATTTTGTCGGCTCGGCGAGATCTTACACTTCCATTCATGCAGGAAATGTTAGGCTCGTGGCAGGTTCGTGGCGTACATTCTCTACTGGTTCTGCTTAGTGCCTTTGATAAATTTTATTTCGCTTGTTAACAGTGCACTGTAGAGAGACGTATGGGAATATTTTCTCGTGCTGTACCCCCAGTGAGTCCTCTGGCAGCACACGATGGGTGTCAATTAAAAATGAACCCTCCAGTTGTAGCGCCGCACGACCTATGGGTGAATTTCATATGCGAGCTGGTGGAGAACAGTAAAAGTTGTAATGACGATGTGATAGAAATGTTCATCTACTTGGTTCATCGTACGTTGCCGATGGAAATAGGAGACCGAACATTTATGACAAGGGATATTACGGCATTAAGGCCGAGATTCAAGCTGTTGAGTTGTGCATTGACTCTCTTGCAAGATGACTCATCAAGACACTCAGCACTGAAAAAAGCTGTTGTTAGGGACCGAATTTACTCTTCCTGTTTTGACTACTTCTGTCAAGGCTATGCCTGGCCAGTGGAAGGATCTGAAGCATTAAGAAAAGATATTAATGCGTTACTGAAGTTCTGGCAGATTCTTCACAATGACAAGAAGTACATTCGACCCATAGCCGACAGGGATCTTATTAAAGAGCGTAAACATGTTACGATGGTGAGGTGGATTAAATTCATACTATCGAATGGAAATTTTATTAATTTGAGTTTACGTTAATTCCATAGGATAAAAATGATAGCTGGGCAAGTGTGAGCGGAGGAGAAATCAGGTTTGGAGATGGTTGGCTAAACACTATGTATCGGCAGAAGGACAATCCATTGCCATTGCTGAAAAAGCGGAAGGAGAAGTATGAGATGGATAACGTCAAAGAGTATATACGAAAACGAAATCTCATTCTCGAGCTGCTGGCTCAAGAGGTACGATTATTCATAAACCAATCTGTCTTCAGGAAGTTACTGCAAATAGAGTACAATATTATAATATATTCAGGTCGATGTTTTGATGGCTTGGCACAATCCACTTAACTCAGGAGACCTTGTCATATCTGGAGAAGCGACAATAAATACTTGGCGTTTAATGAAGTCCTCTGATAAGATGTGGAGAGAATCAGTTCGCTTAGCTTGGGAGATAAATCCTATACTTGCTGTGCACTTGCCTCAGAGGCTCAAGTCTAGTGAAAAGAGCGTTGTGTCGGAAGAAGTATCTCGACTCGTTAGATATTGGCCAGAAAATGTCATGGATATTCCCGAAGCTCTCACGTATCTAGTAACATCAGATGTGGTACTAAACGACATTCCTGAGGTATGTCTGCCATTCAATTGATAAAAACACGAGTTTTCAGTGAGCGCAATATCCGGTTAATGCTCAATATATTAATATATTAATGTAAATTGTGCTTGTTAACCAGCTGTCCTGTGTCCTGACCTGGGTTCCATGTGTGCCTATCAGGGCATTGTCATTCTTCAGCAGACAATATCCTCCTCATCCTATTACAGCCCAATACGCTGTTCGTACACTATCCGAGTACCCTGCTGATGCTGTGCTCTTTTATATACCTCAACTCGTTCAGGCGTTGCGGCACGACACCGTAAGACATCTTTCATACTGTTTCATTTCATGAGGTGCAATGCGATCTAATTTCTTTAAATGATCGTAGATGGGCTATGTTGCGGAATTAGTTAAAACCCTTGCCAAAAAGTCTCAACTGGTTGCTCACCAGCTCATCTGGAACATGCAGACAAATATATTCTTAGACGAAGAAGGTCACCAACGAGATCGTAAGTATTCAATAAAAGATATATATTATAATTTAAAAAATTGAACGTTGTCCAAAAAAACTTGTTTTAGCTGCACTCGCCGATACCCTGGAGGCACTAATTAAATCCATCGTGTCTTCATTATCCGGGAACGCGAAAGTGTTTTATGACAAGGAGTTCAAATTTTTTGAAAAGGTGACTAATATTTCTGGAGAAATCCGAAAATATCCTAAAGGTCCAGAGCGGAAAAAGGCTTGTTTGGATGAGTTGTCTAAAATCGAAGTGGAGCAAGGATGCTACTTACCTTCCAATCCGGAAGCATTAGTGGTGGATATTGACCCGAAAAGTGGCACTCCCATGCAGAGGTATAGAGGCTGACACTAAACATTGTTCATTGTTACTGATTTATGCCTTATGACTTGATATTTTTTCAGTGCTGCCAAAGCTCCGTTCCTTGCACGGTTTCGGGTAAGGAGATGCGGTATTTCACAAGTGGAATCAGTAGGCTTGGGTATGGAACTACCAGAAACCAGTGAAACTGGAAGCGTAACTAATTTGAACCCAGAAGTATGGCAAGCTGCAATTTTCAAAGTGGGAGATGACGTACGGCAAGATATGCTTGCTCTTCAAGTCATTGCTTTATTCAAGAATATATTTGAGCAAGTCGATCTTGACTTATTCTTATTCCCTTATCGTGTCGTGGCTACTGCTCCTGGGGTATGTTACTTATTTTGACCTCTTGAAAGTTTACAGTGAACCCATAAATTTTATTTCTGCATTGTGTGCAATTAGTGTGGTGTCATTGAATGCGTACCCAACGCAAAATCTCGCGACCAGTTAGGACGGCAAACCGATGTTACGTTGTATGATTACTTCAAAAAGCAATTTGGGGATGAAGAAACAACAGCCTTCCAAGATGCTCGTCGGAATTTCATTAAATCAATGGCAGCGTACAGTGTCGTAGGCTACCTCTTACAAATCAAAGATCGCCATAATGGAAATATTATGCTTGATAGCGAAGGGCACATTATTCATATAGGTATGGTACAAACTTATTGCAGATACATGGTATAAAGCAATGGTGTTGTATAGTGCCTATCATCATTAATAATATTTTGTGATTCAGACTTCGGATTCATGTTTGAGAGCTCACCTGGTGGTAACTTGGGATTCGAACCAGATATTAAGCTAACAGAAGAAATGGTTATGATAATGGGTGGAAAAATGGAAGCTCCACCATTTCGTTGGTTTGCTCATTTATGTGTCCACGCCTTTTTAGCTGTCAGGTAAGGATCACATTACAAAGTTAGCGCTTTTGAGCTAACTATTATATAAATACTGAAAATTGTTTGCCTTGCTATTTCAGGCCGTATTGTGAACCTATTGTATCGTTGGTATCCTTGATGTTGGATACTGGTCTGCCCTGCTTCCGTGGACAGACCATTCGACTGCTCAGATCGAGATTTAATCCCACAATTAGTGAAAGAGAAGCAGCTGCATTCATGATGAACGTAATTAACAACTCATTCTTGTCGATCAGAACCAAAACCTACGACATGATTCAATTTTATCGAAATCAAATTCCATACTAATAATGTTTGATCTGGTGTTCATCTGCGCATAGTAGACTTCAGGATAGCGAAAACAAAAGTATGTAGCACTATGTAGTAGAGACGTAGCGTAGCTAAACTTGACACATGTATGATCTTCATAATATTCACGTGATACTAACTCGATAATGGCAGAAAAAAGTATTATAACTGCTTCCGTTTCAATCCTTTACAAGTAACTATTCCATTGATACAGATATATGTTTATGTAAACGTTGAGAAATGATTTTGAGAGATTCTATGACCATTTATATCCTATAACAATATGTGATTGAAGATTGTTAATGACGTGGTGCTATAAAGTTAGTTGTTTTAAGAAAGTCTATGCATGATTGCCTAAATAGTGTTTTAAAATAAATACAAATTGTTAATGTTCAATATAATAGTAGAAAGTGAAAAATAATTCTCGTAATTACAGTCAGAAGTAGCACCGGAATATTTTGATTTATTATTCTTATCAATACTACTGGTAGTAACATGTTTCAAACTACAATCTATTTATCTTGCCAGATTATTACTGTAGTACAAGATATAGGAAACTAATCACAAAACAAAGTCTGTCAATGACTAGATTCGACAAACTCGAATAAAGCATACTATTCTAAATCTAAAGCGTATTCGGATGAATAAACGTTATTTATCACGTAGGATTAATTATGTCTAGTAAACTTTGCATAAACTATTGTAATTAACATCCATCGAGTCGCCGTACGTCACACTATGATAAACTTCAAGAGTATTAGCTGTCAATACTGTTATGAATGGCCGTGAAACAGAAAAGTGCCACGGTCGATATTCGAAACTGTTGACTTCCAGTCCATTGAAAATTTTGATTGGATTTAAGTTCATTTTCTGAAGACCATTTAACCCCATGAATCTGTAAATTTGCAGTCCATGAGTCTTCGACAGTAAAGCTAGATACGGCTGGTGAGCAAATTCAAACACAGTTGAGGATACCAATCCTTGAATAGATAACTGATGGTAGCGACTGACTGACTTCTCCAATACTTTGAAAACCTGCAGCAGACAATAAACGATTCTTAAAAACTCAAAGGAAATGAATGTGGCAAACTATTACAACAATTTGTATACCTGCAAAGTACATGGGCTTTTCAATGACGATAATTGTGAGTCGGACAACTGAAGGACAGCGTACGAAGCCCCAAAACTCTCAAATATATTCTGAATTTTTCCAAAGCTCTTGTAGTTCTGTCCAGCTACATGTGTAAGTGATTTCGAAATCCAGTGAAAGTCATACAGAGTAAATTCATGGTCAGAAGTTAGAAGAATTCGAATTGTGTTGTCGCTTTGTACGACCGATAGCACCGAAGCATAAGACTCGTCTAATTCGAATTCAACCGTTTTTGGACTTAACTGTCCCTGGTGGTCCCATATTACTATCTTCAAATGAGAAGGTGATACGAGAATAATTGCTGCAGCCCTGTAGTTATCTTCATCGCTTGTCACAGTAAATGAGAGGACGCTTCCATTGTGGAGCGAGGCAACTTGAGACAACTGGCCTTGTTCTGTGATGTAAGTCACATACACTCCAGTTGTGAGATCGGAGCAATCTGAAGCAACACTGTAGAACACAAGGATTCCAACGTCTTCTAGGTTTCCAGAATGCCACTCTTGTATTTGACCCAGTTGAGGTCGCGTTTCCTTCGATTCAACCGACTGGTAGAACAGTTCAGGATCCTCCTTTAATTCATATTTCACGACTTCACAAGTCGACGACGATGTAAAGAGATATAACCTTTCATGAGCAGTTACAGTTATCGTTCTTTCCACCTAATCAACACGTAAAGAAATATTGAATTCTTATGCTTCTAAATTTGTCACACTGAAGGAAACGTAATCATTCATTACCTGTTTCTGCAACAGAATAGTTTGATGCGAATCAAAAGCATCCAGTTTTACAGGAGTGTACGAATATTCTTGGGTAGCGTTCACAACGCTATAGCACAGCTCTTGATAATCTTGTTTCGCTTTACCAATTCTTTCCTGAACTTCTTTTATCTCCGCGTTTTTACTGTCAATTAGCTGTTGAATGTCAAAGTCTTCGAAATCCCCGTCTCCATTTACATTTTCTTGGAAAGTAATGCCTTCTTGGAAATCCCATTTCCCGGTGATGATTTGATCATCTTCTTGAGTCAACGCCTCTGACATTATTCCCTCTATAGTATATCCATCCACTGGTTCGGTAACTTTTACATCCCCTTCAACGTATAAAGGTTGGTCAAATACTACAGGAGATGATAAGTAAAATTCGTTTGTGATATCCACAACTTCAGACTTGAAGTCCGGGCCGAAGCAACTTATATCTCCTTGTATCGTTACAGTTCCATTGAAGTGCTTGTCCCCGTACAAGTCGTAAGATTCGTAGTCTGACTCTTTCTAAAAGTTCATAGAATAGTAATAATATATTTTATTTCACTTCTTTACTTCAAGTATCTTACCATTAATGTATCATGGTACTCTTCATACAAGTCATGACCAAGTACCAATCCAGTTACATGTAGATCCCGTCCAGAAACTCGCATTTCCTTGATTCGTAGTTTATGTATCGTTTGGTTTGAATTCAGTGGAATGAAGTCATCAAAGCGATATCCTTGGAAGAATCCAACATTCACTATGGATGGAACTCGAATCTTATCCAGCCAAAGTCTTTCTGGTTTAGGTGATGAAGAACCACTGAGAAGCGGAATGGAATTGTTTACCATATCTTCCCAATTGACATATGCAATTTTGTATGCTTCCACGCCCCCAATAGCATGAAGAAGTTCGCTAACAACCTCTTGACTGAAATAAACCTGATTCAAGTGAATAGTGTCACTCAGCAATAGAATCTTCGTTTCCAGTAGATCAATGGAGTTGTAGAAACGGGCATTAATGTGATTTCTAATAACGACTGGGCCTGTAAATGTCTTCGATCCAGTGAAAACCAATCCAACGTCATCCATTTTAATAAGTTTAGAAATATGATCCTTTATATCTTGGTCATTTAGATATCCATCCACTTTCAGCGTCAAAGTGTCGACATAATCCAGCTCTAAGTCTCCATCTACTTCATGAACGTGTTTATTTTTTGAATAGTACGAAGCTAAGTCACTCAATGAAACATTATTTATGTGTCCGCCAGTGTTTAGATCTCCGTCTATTTCTACATCTCCGTAAAACTTCATATGACAGTGAATGTTTTGAACTTCATCAATCATTAAGAAATCTTCGAACGGTATGTCATTAATTACTGGAGTGGTAAAATTCTCGAGAACTTTCACATTATCGAATCGTTGGTGACCGGAAAAGTGAACATCATCATCGTTTTGACGTACAGCATCAGCGCTAAAGTGTTCCAAGTCAATACCGCAAAACTCATTTTGGACCCGTACCGGTCCGTCCACAATTATAGACTGAAATATTAATTCAAAGTATTCAAACATCACACATAGGTACATATTATTGACGACACCCCAACAAGAAAAGTCTAGTGTAATTACCTGAAAATGCCAGTCACCTTTAAGGACTAGTCTAGTCGGGTAATTCATGGGTATAGCATCATGCTTAATTGTGTACAACTCATACCCATTCAACCGATCGAAAAAATCGACACTCCCATTTAAGACAGATAAATTGGTTATCTTTGTGAATTCTGAAAATTGTATTTTTTCTGAGTTTTCGTTCAAACTGTACTTAAGAAGATGCGAGAATTCCACTCCACTCAAACTGTAAATTCTCAAGTCTTTGGATATCTTGATCTGACCATCTACTTTTAGTTTTTGACTAATATTTTCATCTTCAGAAAGAGACACTCGTTCTTGCATCCATTTATCGATATTCATCCCTCCAATTAAGGCCGTCTCAGGAAGATTGATTGAATTTTTCACGTCTAACGCACAAAGCAACAAGTTAACTCCGGAATATATTCTAGACATTATGAAATGATAGAAGCATAACTTACTCATATCGGTCAAGACGAGTTTCTGGAAAGTTACAGGCATAGTGAATTCCTGGCTTTTTCTCCCTGCGATCAACCCAACCTGAGATGGGTAGTCTGGTATCTCATTCACCGGTCCTTTAACAATTAACGTTTTATCTTTGCCACAAACTACTTCAGCGAATTTGATGTCATAGTTGTGAATTTCATTCAGATGGATTCCATTTAAGGCCACTTCGTGCAAATCAATATCGTTGTACTTTTGTAAAGCATACAAATTGTTAAAACGAATGTCATTTGTGAATGTGACACTGCCTGTTATATTTTGATTTCCGTAAGTTTTCATTATAGAATCTATTGGAATTCCATTTATTTTTCCATCTTCAATCGTTAAGCTGTCTATACTGGCGTTAGAACGAATTGTTGTATTACCAGGTATTTCGCAAATGCTTCCTTTCTGCAAATAATTCAACCGCAGTTGCGTTAATTTTCTTTACTACTAATTTAAATTAAGCAATTAAGCCACTTACAAACACAATTAAATGTTCAAAAGCTTCTGTGAAGTCCAAGTCATTGATGCGATCTTTTATGTGCAAACTGTCAAAGGAAACTTTAGATTCAAATTCAACGTCGCCATTTATAACGTACGAATCCTTCTTCTCATCTAACGAATCTTTGAGTTTGAAATCATCCAGATCAACACCATCCACCAATCCTCTCACATCGATGTCTTTATCTATTGTAGCTTCTCCTTCAAAAGTCCATTTTCCAGTGATTTCCATAGGATGGGCTTCAGTAACGATTGAATCAACTTCATATTCGTCCAAAAGATGTCCAATTTTAACCTGGAAGTAGGTAAAATTTTAAGCAATAATTTACTTACAAACCATGACAAATCCAGAAGAAAATTCTTACCTCTTTAGCTTCTATCGTTGTGAACTGCTTCACTCCAGTCAAATGAACTTTGTCGGAATGTGCAGATACAAAATCATCAGGGAATTTCAAGCCATTCCATTTTCTAATATGCAATTTATCAGCCGTTATCGTTCCTTTGACATCTTTCTTGCCAGTAATTGTCCCATTGTAGTCTGTAGTTATAACAGAATCGATGAATTCCGAGAAATTCTGACCCATGATGTGCCCAACAAAGGAATTGGAGATTAAGCTAAGAGTATCGAAATGGTACGTAGCAGTAATCTTCTGAGGTGTTGAACGGAGCAAAATATTATCAAAGTCATAAGATCCTGAAGTTTTAGTATTGTTCGTCACGACAAAACCATCAGTGAAGTTACACCCTATCGTATGAAATCATTAAATTAAGCCATAGTTTGTCAACCATTCAAGCCAACAATCTGAATTTAAAATGCAATACCTGATATGTTGTTGGGAAAAATAATATCGTCCTTCAAAATTCCTCCATTAACTCGCGTAACTTCCACTTTTCCCTTGAAAGTCACACTGCCATTGAAAGTCGTTTGACATCTGAAAATGTTTTCTTGAGTTTTCACTGCTATATCTTGAACGCGTAAGTCATCCAGGTAATTTGTATCCAAATTTGTAACAGTGAGATCTTCGAACACCAGCGGACTGTGTATTAAAGTGTACTTATCTTTCAGAACATAGTTATCGAATATATCTTTAGGTGGTCTGTAATCTTGAATTGTGTCGACAACTATCGTGTTAGCTATAAAAAAGTCTGCATGAATTTCCCCTGAGGTATAAACAGGCCCTTTGATAACCTGGACCTCTGGTGTATTCACTTTAAGTAAATCAGGTAATACTCGTTCGACTGCATCCAATTCCTCACGCAGAGTTTGTAAGTCGGCATTTATCAGTGAATTAGGCGTGTAGAAATCTTCATTAGTCCATACTTCATCCAAAAAGCTTAAAGTACCAAATATGTCGTCAACTGTTTGAGGACTGCTATCGACATATTCCCCTGTCGCTTTGAGCTCAAGAGTTTGAAGTTCATGAAGTTTCCAGTCGGCGGAGATAATGTTGGGTCGGTCCACACGAAGACTCCGTTCCAGAGTTTTGTCAACCTCTCGCATCCCAGTATCCCATCTAAATAGTGAGTTAAATTGTTTTAATTCTAAATAGTACACTATACAAGCAAAATGTCCGAGCTTTTAGTACTTGTTGAATGTTTCAGATATGGCGTAAAATGTGTCGTACAGTAGACCAGACTCTTCAACCACGGGAGAATCCAAATCCATCACGTCTGTCTTAACCTTGAGAAAAGTAGTAGTTGTCTCGGAAGAGTCATCCTTCGCAGGAAATATATATGCAGTGTATTCTCCTAGTTGAAATCCATCTCCATGTTTTAAATTAATGTTTTTCACATCAGGACACTTGTCAGCTAAAATGCAGAGTCAGATAGCTGAGTTATTAAAAGGCTTATTCAAACTATTTTGAAAGGTAATTGAAGTTTAACTCTTACATTCTTGACTTCCACAAGGTTTCACAAGTTGAAAGTCTCCATTTTCTTTCCCACTGTCAAAATAAATTGCGAGTGTGTGATCTAATCCAATTGAAAGTAGCAAGTAGTCCTCTCGGTAATCGGCAGCGGCCACAGGGAACATGTCAAGGGCCTCAATTGCTTTACTAGTAGGAACTGTAATGTAGAGATTCGAGTTGTGATCAAATCTGATCAATTGAAGTGTTGGAACCATCGTTTCATTTATGTACGGTGTAACACAGCCTACAGTGTGACCGTAAGCTACGGAAAATGAGAACAGCTTTTGGCAAATTCGATGTTGAGTCTGGAATTCCTTGTATATTCCTTCTTCCAAAGCAAAGAATACTAGGTTGTTGAAAGTAGCGACTGCAATCACAGACTCAGGTATATCCAAATCATGAACTACAACTTGATTTGGGAAATGAACTGACGAAAGACGCTGAAGAAACCTGCCAGAGGAAAATATCTTTGTTACATTCTTGCATCCATCGAGTATGAAATTACATTCCTCCCAAATTTTAGGCAGCTTCGTGGTCTTACCAAACATGAACTTTGTCTTTATCACTTTCTAAGTTGTAAATATCTATAAAGTTTCCTGGATTCTTAGGAATCAGAATGACTTTTGTGGTTGCTCCAACATGGGATACTTGAATCTCCTTAACATTGTATTCAAATGGAAACGCTCCCAAGCTCGAAATTTCGTTATCCTTCAGCTGGTACACATGAAGCCTATTTTTATCAGTGGCTGCCAAAATCTTCAATTCAACATGGTTATACTTATTATTCCAGCGTGTGAAAACTTCCAATGCAACCAGAGTGTCATTCGTGTCTATAAATTACGAATACATTTTACGCATATAGCAACTTTGAACCATTAGCAGTTGAATTCATAGTCACACAAGAATTCACGCACAATTAAATATTCATGAAACCTTGTCCTTACCAATGGACGCGATTTGTTCGAAATCCAAAGAGAACAGGGCTATAGAGCGAGATCGCATTCCAACCAAGTAATCCTTCATACCTAACTTTGCATGTCTCCATTGTAGGTAACTCCCTTCGAATGTTTTGAGCTCAAAACCTTGCACGTGGATGCCTATGAGGAGATTTTTAACTCTTTATAAATATAAATGGTATTCAAATGCCAAGCTCGCCCAATGTTTGATACGATGCTATATACTTACTTTCTCTGTTCTCATTTCCGGTTCCGTCGACGTAAGGGTGCCAGTAGTTTTCCGGCTCTATTCCCGAAAACTTTAATGTCATAAACTGCACGATATCATAGATAGACTCCTTAGTAATCTCCGAGGGTGTGGTTATTGTAGGAACAACAATACTTGCAACAAAGAGGACAAATAGTACTGCATATGACCCCATCCTCAGCTTCACCACCCAGACACTGACGAGATGAACTTTCAGACCATGATGCTCTATTAATCACCTGAGATGACACCTCCACCTCTTTTGGTATACAACTAACAAATCCTCTGTACATCTTCCACCAATGTATGAGTAGCTACACCTTCAGATGCATTCCTTTCTTCATACCAACCCATTCTTCGAATGTTATCATTTTCTTATCTCGGACTCCCATATTAAATTCATTTGCATTGTCGGTCGATTCAACATGAACTAGATATACTAGACGCACGCTATCATTATAAGATAAGAAAATGGAATGTCACCAAACTTTGACCTAATCTCTGAACTCAACAACGTATTATTGCGAAAATGAAAATAATGAATAAGGTCACAACACGTATTCTTAAGGGGTACTGATAATGCATAATGATTCATGTATTTGCAAAAACTTGAAATTCTTTTACATTCTTATTTTGTATCTTACTACCAATCAGTCTGTTTTCATTACAAGCCTCAAATTAATCTTCGATAATTATAATCACACTTATATATCATGTTAGAACTGGAATATGTAAAAAGATTGTGTCACTTTAGTCACTTACTTGTAGTTATATTACTTGTATCATAAATATCAATCGCAAATTAAGTCACATTTATAAATTCTCCAAGACATTTAAATTCTTCGTTTCTTCGTCAATTATTATGTTTAAGCAACCAAACAATCACATCACTTATTATTACACTAAACATATCTTAAATACTATACTCCCTAATAAAACATTCTAATATTAAGTTTTATAACTATAACTCAAAAATCAAAAATCAGATATTTACGATTAACCTAACACACTTCTTACGAATGACTCATTCTAATACGTATAACATTCTCACATGAACTGTTGTACCTTAATCTCTTCCCTTGAAAACTAAAACACTTATTTAGTGTATGGTACAAAGTCGAGTACAATTAATTACTATTTACACAATTTACACTGTGAGTCTGATATTAAAACACGCATCTTGTAGAAATTACACAGCACATAGGATACATGGAGTGCGTGAGCGATTCACAACCAGACATCGTCTTGATTTCCAGAATTATGCACTCATATTCAAGTTTCTCGTTTCCATACAGCTTGGAACATTTGATTCCCCGACCTCCTCGAAATTCCCCCAAGCCCTAGTACTTCTTAAGGGTCTTTTTAATCAAAGCCATCCTTTGCTTATGAGCGTCAGTGACTGGAGCTCTTTTGTAAGGCTTAAGCTCGTCTGTCCCAAATCCTGGCATCCATACATTACAGCTTCTCTCTAAACAACCGAATACAAAACATCACTTTAACAATAGCTCCCTTTGAATTTCCCGTTAAATCACCCCAAACAATCATATCCCATACCCCATACCTAAGTGCGTCTGGACATCTTTAATATCAACACTATTAGCTTTCCTATGATTCGCCAGTACACACGCTCCTTCGAATACACCTTCCATATACTCATCAGCATAGCTTAACAACAAATCTTCTACATCTTCATCCAGCTGCTCATTAGGGTCAACTTGCTTCACTAGCTCTTGCAAACTCTTCCGCGTCAACACCTGCACAAGATCACGACAATTTATTACTCGTCTACTTCGGAAGTAAGGAAGTGACTTCCTTACACCACCACTACACTACTTCTTCTTCTTCGTTGTTATTATTAAATAACTCCTTCCTTCATTTTTAAATTGATTTCCTTACCGTTTTGCTGCTGGGCCCCGGCGGAGTGGAATTGCTGTTGGCATTGTTTGCCATCCTAAAAATATTGGTCGCAGGGCCTCCACAAACAAAACAGAAGTGGAGCCGCGAAAACAATAAAACTCGTCGTCTCCTCCTCCTCTTCTTCTTCTGCTCCTGCCCTCCTGAACCTCTGTCACCAAATTCAAATCTCCCGCGCAATCCTCTCTTTCTCCGCTTCTTCGGGGCACCCACAGACAAACTGTTGTTGTGGTCTTGATGAAACATTCTTGAAAAGAGAAACCTCTTCCCTCCCATGCAAAACATGAACCTCCTCACTCGTAGTGAGAAATCACTCTCTCCCCGTCGTCCGCCATTCCGTGGCCGCCACCGCCGCCTCTCTCGCCTTCTTCTTAACTCTTTCTGTATGATTATGAGTTATGAATTAGGACATAAATTATCAAAAATGATTTTTTAAATCTCAGTTCTTTCATCATCTTTTATTTGAAACATTTTAAAATTCAAAATCTTTTGAGACATATCTGTCCTTTATTATGAAAGTGTGGAGCTTACCGTAGGTATATTGCTACTAATGTGAGCCACACTTTTGTTACACTACACAATGTGTATATAAGCTCTATGTATGGATTACTATGGATATAATAGTTTGATTAAAATAGATAAATATCTAGTAAAATTATGCTTGACTCGTTTCTCGATTATCTAAAATCTAAGCTAAGGCTTTCATGCATTTATTAATAAGAAAATTACTTAAATTTAAATATAAAAAAGTCTCCTTCGTTTCTCTGTTTCCTTCATGAATGTAGTATTCTTGGCGTTCGCGTTCTCGTCTCATTCTCGATTCTTATGAATCCACCACGAGGATTATGCACAGACAGTAATTAATAATTAAATTACAGGATCAATTCACAACATTAGTACATTATTAAATTGAATTTTGGGAAGGTTTTATGGGAGTTGGATAAATTATAATATTTGTTTGGGGATTAAAAACTCTCGACGGTATGGTGTTTTATATCTTACGTACCTTTTGCGTTTTGCCTACCTTCACATTTACTAGGATAATTACTGCATAGTATTTTTTGTAAGTTGGACTGGATTATAAAATGCTGTTATATTTTTTGTTTTGTTACTTATGATGATATCAAAAAACCCCTCACTAAAATTACTTGATTGGTTTAAAGTCTATTTCCAGACACTGCAACTATCTATCTATATATACTAATATGTTACAATCTATGTACGGATTAATCTTTTGGCTGCACATAGCTTTTACATAGCAATTTTCACAATTCAATATGATTTCGACTCTACAGTACTTCAATAATATAATAGGAATCGATATCATCATATCACGCATTCAAGGACACAGTTTCACATTTCGTTGCTTCCTCGGCTTAACAATTTTTACAAATAAATGTGTATGTGATTGCTTTGCGCATAAATTGTTCAAAATGTGTGTGTGACTCATTTTTAATTTCTAATTTACATGCATAAAACTGTATACTTGCTGATACATGTGCGAAAACTGAAACTACGTGTATTAATACTTTATGTGTGCAGAGTAGTAGGATCACGAAGCAGGTTATTAAATTACATGAGTATGGCTGGCTTCACAGTTATTCCGCTTATCATTTCAAGACAAAAGCACTGAGGAACATAAAAATGGAATTGCTTCTTTTTCAATGTGTGTCTGCGACAACGCTCTAAATTCCATTAACACTAGTTTAAGCAACATTCAGCAGCAACCAATCGAGAACAGGTAAAGTAGTGTAAATTTATAGTTATAATCACGATAAAACCTACTTTCATAGATACTTTGTACAAGAAGAAACTGACAGTACGTAAAGCCTAAGTAAGAAGTTACAGTTGGTTAAAAAGTCTTTCGTAAAAAGTTATAATTGTTATATTGTTAATCAAGCCTCAACTTAACGTGATCATATGAGACAGATTACAAAAAGTCGACTAAATTTTAATTGTAAATAAAAAGGCAGGAAATGAAAGATGGTTTGGTTAAAAATACAGAGATCAGTTAGGTATTTACAGATATTCAACCAAAGCTTCAGTTGTGGTTGCGTACCTGGGTTTGTAAAATTAAAAGTACTTGTTAAAAACTGTCTTCCGTCTTCCATATACATGCAATTCCTGTTAGATGTCTGAGTTGTAGTAATACAATTTAAACCTGAATACGTTACTGCCATCGAGGAATATATATTCAATCACAATGAGCACAGCGTGACCTTGAATACCTTATCATATATGAGGGATTCATTCATGAGCACTTCATTTAACGATAACTGTCAGCTACTCGTTTCATAAAAACTTTAAGGTCGACCATTATACTGGAAAAAAAGTCCCGTTTAGTTCTCATATCCACATATATAAATGTCTGTCATTCAATAGCACTGCGAAAATTTCAGGTTAACAGTTTTGTCTTTTCTGGTGGATACTTTGGTTTTTTAAGGTATAAAATAACTCGGCGGACGTATACGTATAATATAGGTCACACTTATTTGATTATTATTACTGTGCACAGGTCTACGTCTGAAAGTAGTTTGAAATGAAATATAAAACTATCATCACGTTGGAAGTATTGTATGTAATCTCTGTGATTTAGAGCTACACATTATCAGAAGCAGACTTTTTCATGAAATAATAATAGCTAAAATATACTGGTAGAGTTTGGCATCACTTTCGAACTTGATATTGTAATAAAATCACGTAGAACTTTACACACATCTTTTTTATTTTTGAGAGGATATGGTGACGGTGACTGATCAATTGTGTATCTTCTAAGCGTAACACTGAAGAAGGTTTGATACACGAAGAAATCTCACTTAATTATTGTTCCTCTAAACTAATCGTCATTGTCTTCAGATGAACCATTAAATAAAGCTAATTTGTGATTGTGTTCTTTCGGTGGAGAGTTGTCTGTGTTTAGGTTATTCTGGAGCGTGGAAGTGGAAGATGAAGAGTGGAGACCATTACCAATACCATTGGTTAACTTTGGAGTGTGATTATTGGAAGTGATACTCGCAGTACTGCGGCCACTGCGAGGAATCGTTGGAATAGTTTCCATCCTTGTGTAGTTTGGATTCGAACCCAGGTTGGTTCGACTGTAGTCCAGGTGATCATACTCTTCGTCAGCCACTGCAATAGTACAGAAATAGTTTACGAGATTATAATTGCATGACGTATGAAGATGAAAGTATAACTACGGCTATGGGATCTTCACGTACCTCTTATATTATTGCCTTTGTTAATCTCATCATAAACGTGTTCTTGGCTGGATCTGTTAATGTCTTCAATACTGTGGTAGATATTATTTGCTGCAAGTGTTGGGTTGGTGGCATCGGCCTCTCGGTTCTTTGCGGCTATCGCTGCTGGGAAGTCATAGGATGAACTGGCTCCTCCTGATAAATGGTACAAAAATCAATAAAAAACTCCAATCATATCGACATTCGTAACCACAAAGCCAGAATTAGCAGTGATTGCAAGAGAGTGAATGTCAGTAATATATTGTCTGGCTCTGTTAGCAGAAGGTCACAACACCACGTTAATTTCCACACTTCAAAAATGGGCTAGCAAAGAGTAAAGCATAAAGGTGTACCTTTAGCGTGGAAGCCCCAGTTGACTTCGCCTGTAATTCCCAGAAGCAGAAAATTTACAGACCAAAGCAATTAGAAGCATTTATAAAACTTGACGTGTTTTAACATCTTTGTATGTTTGTCGTTTATATTAGAGTATAGGATACTTGCAAGTAAAGTCAAGTCACCACTGACATCCGTATATAAGATGTACAATGGTATATAATGCTAAGCTTTCAGTGTGCTAGCGATATTAAACCAATTAATCATACCGAGGTTAGAGTCTTCGTCATCCTCGAAGGACTTGACGTTGTATTGCTTCTTGCCTTTAGGAAGGGAAGCTAAATTGTTCATTTGACCAACAATATTAAGATGGCTCGTAGTTGCGTCGGACGTCCGTGGCACTGAGTGATAAGAATAGACCGGATTATCGAAGTGATGTCGGTCCCCTGAAAAATTATCTGAGCAATGTAAAGGAATTCTAAATTACCACACGACGTACTTGGGTATTGATGGCTGAGAAGGTTACCTTGGGGGTCATCAGGATTCGCCATATAATGAACATTAGGCTCATTTTTAAGCTTTGTATTGCGACGACGGTAAAAGACAACAAGCAACGCAAGAACAACCAACAGCAACAATCCGATCGTTAACACTAGAGCGACAACCACTCCCGTGTTTTTCTCATCAGCTAAAAATGAAGATATCACTATTGCAATTTCATCCCCACCCACGCCTCCCAACAAAGCAACACTTGAACACTTTCACTTACGTTGCTGATTTGCAGGAAGCGTTATTACGGCACCTCCTCTTCGAAAGCACACAAAGCGCTCACCATCCTCCGAAGTCTCATTGGAGTATTCTGAAACAACAATATTATATTATGTATTGTTAATGATCCTGATACGCCTGCTTAACATTAAATGCCAATCTTACATACCATCGTATTCGCCAAGTCTCTTACACCCAACAACGGGATCACATACTTCTTCCTCAGTACAGATGCATGTGTGGACACAGTTTGATCCATAATAACCCTCGGGACAACCTATAATCAGCATTTAATAATCAATTAGTTATCGAGCATTAAGGAGGAACTTAATTATAGCAAGTAAAAGTAGTCACAATGTTGACCTACTTTCAGCACATCTCGGTCGCATCCATCCCGGTGAACATTGACACTCGCCGTCATGAGCACGACACTTTTCTCCATTTACACATTGGCACGATTGAGTGCAATTGTATCCATACTTCCCAACTGGACATGGTTTGGAGCAGTCACTGCCTGTCCATCCGGGAAGACACCGGCACTTTCCTAAATATGCATAATTTCCCAATGTTAAATATTAAAAATGATATATATCGCAACATACAGACATTTAGAATCAGTCGAGGACTGACTGACCTGTAGCAGGGTCACAGTCGGCATTGTTCTTGCACGAGCATCTTCCCCTGCAACCTGCACCAAATGTGTCCTTAGGACAGGGCGACGTACACAGCCAACCTGTGTACGCATCTTTGCATATACACTCGCCTGTTGCAGGATCACATCCATCTGAATGTTCACTGCATGTTGGACATTTCTGAGCACAGCTGAGCCCAAAAGTCCCTTTAGGACAGGTTTTCGTGCACCCCACCTCCACACCTGTTTTCCCTACAGGGCAATTACACGAACCCAACTTCTGATCACAACTTCCACCGTTACAGTCGCAAGTTCGGTCACAGTCATCACCCCAGAATCCCAATGGACACGTCGTGTCACACACATCTCCTGTGAAGCAATAGAAAATGTCAGCTACGGAAATTATTACCCCATCATGTTTATAAATACCTTTCCACTGGTCCTTGCAAATGCAAGTTCCATTAGTAGCATCACACCGAGCGGTGTTCTCTTGAATACACGAGCAGTTCTGATCACAATCCAATCCGAACTTCATTGCTGGACAACTACTTTCACACTTTATTCCACGAAAGCCAGGTTTGCATGCACATGTCCCTGTTTCGGGGTCACATACTCCGTCATTCTTACAATCACATTTTTTCAAACAACCTGGACCATAAGTTCCAGGAAAACAGCGCTTGTCACAGTAGAGTCCATGCCACCCATCATTACAAATACATTTTCCATTTGCAGGATCACATTGGCTTGCATGAACACACTGGCAATCATGTTCACAACCAAAGCCGTATTTCCCTTCGCTGCAATTTTTCTCGCAGAATTGACCGATAAATCCTAAGATCACAAAAATACAATTAAATCACTGTAGTATTATGTATAATCTAAGCAAGAGCGCATGTTTTGTACTAACCTGCAGGACAAATGCAGTTTCCATTCACGGGGTCACAAAATGCTAAATTCTGACAGGAGCATTTGTTGGCACAATCAGGTCCCCAGTCATTCAGGGAGCATGGGCGCGAGCAGTCTGCGCCTTTCCATCCTGGTTTACACAGACACTTTCCATCGTGAGAATGGCACCTGTTTTTAACGTATTGTCAATTAAAATTTTGTTTTTAAAGTTTTATGCGATTAGTTACACGTAGAAATATTAAAATAAATTATCTCACGTTAATGTATTGGTCTCGTTGCAATTGCATTGACATTGGCATTGAGGTCCATATGTGTATCTTTTGCAAGAGCCTTCCTCACAGTTCTTCCCTTGCCATCCTGGAAGACACGTACAGCTTCCATCGGATGGATTGCATTGTCCCTCATTCTTGCAAGTACATGGGTTCGAACAATTTGTCCCCCATGTTGAGTCGGGACATTCCAAATGACACTGTATTTTTACCAATTTATAACAATGTTATGACATAGTCTAAATAGATTTGCAGCAATAAAGAAAGAAATAACATTTATATTTCACCTTATCGCCGTAGTAGCCAGGAGGGCAGGTGCAGCTGCCGTTTATGTGATGGCACACTCCACCATTGTAACACTCGCAGGATTCTTTACACTGGACTCCCCACTTCCCGAGTTGACAAGGACTAGCGCACACATCTCCCTGTGTAATAATTCACATGATGGCATGCATACAATTTCCAGTTCCTATACTATGCACCACAATGAATGTACATTATTTGATTGAAAAGCTCTTACCCTCCAGCCAGGTTTGCAATAGCAGTGTCCTGTTGTAGGGTCACAGGTACCGTTATTTTGGCATTTACAAGAATTCGTGCAGTGTGGACCGTGCGTCCCTTGAGGGCAACTTACTTCACACCTGAGATTAATGCAGCAACTCATGCAATTTACTTACAAATAACGGATTGAAACAAGACTTTTAATTTTTACTTACAACGGTCCCTTCCACCCAGCTTGGCACTCACATTCCCCAGAAACCTTGTCACAAGTTCCTCCATGCAGACACCGACACTTTTCTTTACACTCGATGCCATAGAATCCTGGAGGACAAGGTAAGTCACAGTAATCACCAGTGTACCCTGGTATGCAAGCACAGCGCCCTGTTGTAACGTCACAAGACGATCCGAAATCTTTGTGACACTGGCACTTTTTTGAACAATCCGGACCCCAAAAGTTGGCTGGACATTCTACGAAAGGAATAAGCAGGTGAATTAGCTTCGTCTCATTCGAAATGTTTGAAAGTGACAATATCATACTTTTACTGCAGTCTGGTCCTCCATAATCATCTCGGCAGTTGCACTGGTTAGGAGCAACACATTCACCGTAAACACAATCAGGTTCACATACTGGATAGCATTTGTCGTCACTTCTTTCTTCGTATCCTTTACAACACGATGGAACTGACTTGGTCTTTTCTATCGTCTGAGTATAAGCAAAAAAACAATAAGTTATTCAATCCATGCATGTCAATGTAGTTGAATGCAGTGGAGAAATATCGAATTTTATAGCTTCAAACCTCGTTCTTCGTTATCGTTCGGATTTCCGTGACATACTTGCTGCACTTGAGCGATAAACTTAAACAAAAGTCGTATCTTTGGACTCGGACTGGCTTCTGCTCGGACACTGTTACAGTTACGTTATACCTTTAACAAGTAATAAAGTAAAGTTAGTTCAGTCTCATTTTACATAGCATATCTTAATCTTGTAATGACCACAAGGCATGAGGACATACTTTACAGATTTTGGACATAATTTCGGTTGTCCTATCACAGAGGAAGGAGTTGGCGATACCACAGCGGAGGTACTTAGCTGCACTACTACGCTCAGTAGTACCAAGAATGCGAATAATCTTGGAGTATTAGGCATATTTACACGATACTTAAGTCACAGTAAATGAGACTCCTGTTGCATGATCATTTCTTCACTTGGTTCGTCTCTTCATGAAGCTTGAAGGTTCGTCATGAACAATTTATAATCTGGAATTCCTTTTCTTACTTCCAACCAAAAGCCTGTTAAATCAAAGCATCATCAGTAAATTGAGACTTAATTTATTTATATACCTATATATGTCTTTATAGCTACACAAGTATATTACAAGGAGTTTAATGCACTTCTTCGTTGACTGACACAAGTATATGTCAATTTTTCCGGCTTCCAAAAACTATCTATTATATGCTTTAGTAGGCATGCACATATCTACCTAAAACGAGAGATATGCTAAAGATTATTTTGGAAGTCTGCCCATGAACCAAAGAACAGCTACACAGACTTTGAAAACTGTCATACAAATGCGTACTTTGTTGACAGTTGAAATTGTAAAGTTGTAGTTTAGCGTAAAGAATATTCGCAAATCACGTATCCATGAACTTACACAAGTAATATAAAATGTTCTTTAACATTGTCGTGCTCATGGCTTTTATGATTCATGCATCGTTAGTGTACCATGCGCCAAAATATTATTCGGGTTATTCACTCATAACAAAGCCTTGTGGCAAGAAATGTTCCTATATGTATTTTTGGTAGATATACTCACGACGAATGGGACAGGTATTATAACCTCACCCACACTTCCGTTCCTGTCTTATTTTAAGTATATGTTAGCATAGACAAGCAAACAGAGATATCGTCATATTTGCATGTTTAAGTTGTGGAGAATGTGATTCAAATTTTTAGCTGGATGAATGAAGCTACAAAACTACTATCACCAAATCATTTAGGATTCAAACGACTTAAGAGTCGCATATGAGTCATCGTGGTATGGATGACTACTACCAACTACACCAGAAAACTGTCCTTGTAATTTTGCTATGGATGATTAACTGTGTCTGTGTAAGTCTCTCATCAGTCAGTCAGTCAGTCTTTAAGATTTTGCTGAATGCTTAAAGATTATTGATACATTTTATTGCAAATATAATTCGCTGAATTGCAACTATCAGACTATCACACATAGAAGTGTAAGGAGACTCGAAAAGCTTGTAATTTGAACCTGAATGCTCTTTGGACAAAATCGCTTATCTTTGATGATTCGTTTAACGAAACGTTCATCGTATTTATTGGCTCAGTACTAAAAAATAAAAGGTTTTCTGCTGAGTACTGAATATCTAAACGTCCTGTACTGTAAATGATAACTGTGTTGGTGTTATGTTCTTGAGTTAGTGTCTAAATATTAAATTACTTATTTATTTAATACCTCATTGATGTATCATTTTTAATGTGTCTCAGACATTTTACTTTCTATTATTGCTTGTCAATGTTTTTATTATATATCTCTGTCTTTTTTATATTTTTTTATATTCTTTGAAGGCGTCAAGTTTTATTTTCGAACTATCATTGACGAATATAAAGATTTGAGAGACTGATAATAATATATGGTTTATTATTAGTATTAGAGTATACTTATCAAATAGTCAAAAATCCAATTTATACTTGTCAACTAATACACTATAAAATGTCAAACCGTTAAGTAAATTATTGTCACCTGTAGCATTTTCCAAATAGTAGTGTACGCAAACTGTGTACATTAAGTTAATATTAATATTAATTATTAATATTAAAGATACGATAATAGTATAGGAATACCAACATTTAACCAATGGGCTAACCAAATTTACAAAAATAATCTACAAGTCATTGACTGGAATGACTGAGCGTATTTTATATTTAATCTGCGGTTTGGAATGACCTTCCTGCTTTAAATGTGCAGCACCGATATTGCACTAATTTATTCGCATAGTAAATTCCTGTTCCTGGCTGTTCGGTTGTTTTACGAAATTCTATAAAGCTTTAAAGAGACATAAAACTGTTTTTGGCAGGTGGATAATGTCAACTATAATATTTACAATTCTTTTAAGCTACTAATGAAGTTGAGCTTAGTGTGTTAAGTCGTGATTGAAATCACATCTGGCGATGATGCGACCACTTGCCTGTCTTATAGAAAAATACTGGTAGCAAATGATAAGTCAAGCTAAATTGATTGCTTCCAGGCTCATTCAGTTTATTGGATTTTTTATCTCGAACTATTTCAAATGCTTTCTCTTTACTCATTGTGTTGCTATATTGTTCAACATAAGAACTACATTCAATTCTACATTCATTTATCCAAAATGTTCATTACTACTTTTTAAGAAACTGTAGGTAAAATCTAATCTAGCTTAAAAATATAAGAAAAACAAGAAACTATATACTACTTACTGGTTAATGATTCTCCCAATCTACTTCCTGAGATTTTGTTTGTATTATTAAATACGTAGCTTAAACTTTGATACAAAATGTTATGATTAGCTTTCCAGCTTGCTTTTTCACCAGACAGGTTTGCAATGAATTCTCCTGTGTGTGTTAAATTGGAGATCCGTTTAATAACGTGACACCAAAAAGCGAGATAAGATGAATTGGATGAGTCAGAAATAGAATGGCAAAATAGTTCCAAGTGTGAACTGAAGAATATCTCAATCTCTGCACGTATACACACAAACTCTCTCTCTCTATAGTAAACTATAAACAATTAATGAATGCAAACTTGTCGATTATTTTTCTTCTTTAAAGGTTATTTCCAGTGAGATTTTCCCATGGTACGGAACAGTCACTGGGCAATTTATTTTCCTTTATTCCCTCGTCTTATTAAAATACATACGCTGCGCACTGTTCTCTGTATTATTAAATCACAAATAGTAAATTTCATATGTCTTGAGGATTGTCACCCACCACTATTTTGAGAGTAGTACCGTTTGACTGTTGACTCTTTAGGGTTGTAAAAGTCATATATAAGAGCAATCTTTCTGTGAGTACTTCAGGTGTGTAAGTATTATTATATCGAGGATGGACGTGTGACTGCTGATCTGTGTTAGTTAGTTTCGTGACTAAATTAGTTAGAGAGGTGGGACTGCCTCTGTGTTAAGTCTTGATGAATGTTCTTCTCTCTATAATATTATAGAAGAGTGTATTACTGAGTGACTGGCACAACTACTGGACTCTCAAGTCATGGAATTGCATTCTTAGATCTGGTATGTATTTCTTGGGTCTTTTACTCTTATAGTGGACATGGAATTCTCTCGTACAGAATAGATGTGAGTGAAGTAGCAAGACAAGATTCATTTCATCCCACCCCTATTCCAATACTATAACATTATAAAGTTAGGAAAGAATAGTCAACCTCCTCAAAAAGCCTTAGAGCGTAAATGCGGAAAGGGCTGCAACCAGCAATAAGTAGTGTTACTTATTTCGCTGAGATGTTTAAACCATTTTAATGCATTGAAAGGGTGAGATGATCTCACAAGTTATACAGTCAAACTACAGGACATCGTAGTATTATACAAATGAGAAGTTCACAATAACAACGTAAAGCAGCGTGAAATGGGTTACACGATTATGAATAAGCCTACGGATGGGGTTTATAATGACGTACGCATTCATTGATCACTTAATGTGGAGCGATGATGATTCAGCCCTAGAGACTGTATAAGAAATAACATTGTGTACATATTTTTACTATACATAACATTAGGCATGTGCATTCTGCCACATTAATTTCAATTGAAATCAATTGCATATAAACCACATGCTCACATTCATTTCCTTTTTGATGAGCTGATGAGCAACCTTCCGTGTTTATTTGTGTGGTCTCCAATAATAAAAATAACAATATTCACCAGCAAAGTTGCTTAAGATAGTGACGAATTAATTATTATTACGAATTCAAGTGGCTTACAGTAGTGAGTCATATTTTAAGAAAACTTTAACCCCTTCCTCCTTACGTCACTACATTTGCAAATTTAATTGCAATTGGAGAGTAAATTCTAAAGTTGAATAATACCTTGATTCAAGATTTGTATTAGCATTCTATTTCAAATAATTCAGATTCTTTGAATTTTTACGTAATAATTCCAAACTATATTGAGCTCTGAGCAACTGACTTTTTACGTGGAGTCTGTGGTTTTTCTTCGGAAAAAATGCTATGAAAAATCTTCATAAAAACTGGGGCAATGTGCCACACGATTCTTCGTTCTGCCTATTCAAAGACAGCTTTGGTTTTCAAGAATGCATCTGTCAATTTATTGGCTTTATCAATAGTTGCTTACATCACACTCTCAGAATTGTAAGAATCTTAACTGCAGATTACTTCATGCCTTGACTGCTAGTTTCCTGTGTTCGATAGAAACAAATGGTTCGGCTTCCCTTGTTTGCTCTTGAGATTTAATGTTAAATACATAACAATATTTATTATTCAACTAGTCCGGCATACTCCAGTCCAAATTCTACATTGAAGAAAACACGAGGTCAGCCTGTGCTTCGAAACTAGATTATACACAATTCTCCACTTGTTTCTTTGTAATTTGTATGCAATCCAGTTATAAAACCTCCTGAGAAAAAGACGTCATTGCCGAGTGACACACATGCACCGGATGACTGCTTTCTCATATTGTTCATCTTTATTTCTGCGTAGTACCCTCTCCCGTGAATTTAAAAAAGTTACAATAGCTATTTACTTCAGTGTAGTTTGTTCAATAACTATTGGTTTAATCAATAATATGTACTTTTCTATTGTACTCTCGTTTTGCATTGTACGCATGTTTTGAACGAATTAGTGCCAGTTTACAACATCGGTTCCCTACTTATTTAAGACAATATGAGGGTGGCATTGAAATAAATGAAATTGAGGCGTCTTACGGGTTCTAGGAAAGCACCAATTAGGTTTATATACTTGATTATGTCTTTGCCTCTATTTCATTTGTACTTTGTGCATAAACGCCAATCGCCAGCTGTTTTAAAATTATATAAAGCAGATCAGATTCCAGAGAAGCCATTCTGACTTCGTTAGATTACAGTTAAGTAAGAAAACTAATTATCTTACAATTAGATCGCACCATACTAGATATCTCACCATCCCATATCAGAGGACAGTAATGGTTCGCAAAAGGACTAGTAATAAAGTTGATTCTCTCAAATTACATTCAAGCAATTTCTAACTTAAGTTGTATCGCATTTGTATCGTGTCTAAACTAAATATATTTAAGTATAATTTCAAGCTGATATGGTATATATAGAGTTTCAAAATTTTCAGACATCGAGGTTTTACACACAAATACAGTTTAAGCAATTAACTATTCGTTAATCTGTCTGTATTAGCTAAGATTTTTGGAGAAAAAGGTTTTTAATTATTTACCCGAAGTTTCTCTTTGATATGTTTGCATACATGCGAGAGCCTTTTCGAGCGAAGACTTCTATTCTAAGAACTTTTGTTGAAGTCATGAACATGAAGTCTCCTGAAATCTTGCTTTAGATTTCTATTTAGATATCCATAAGAATATCTAGTTACCAATAAGTACTCACTCAACTTGATCTATGCAAACTAAGCAACAATTACTTCTCCAAATATTTATGTATCAGTTCTACAAATCATCTGTGTAAACTGAGCTACAATGAGATACTTTTTTGAACCAGACGCATTAATTTTATGGCTCCAAAATATTTGTCTACGATAGCATGCATGAAGTTATGTTTCGCTAGTTTGTTAAATGTCAAAACTATATTATTAGATTAATGGCGATTGTGGCGAGCTGTGTAAGTTCGAGTCTAATCGTATAAATTACAGTAACGGCATGTACTCGTAAAGTATCATCAGTAAGGAAGTTATACACAAAATGATAAAGGCATCCTATCGAACTTTCTTTCCGAACAATTCTAACTGAACTTTATCTCTCTGGTAGGGGACATATCTTGAGAAAGAAAATATATCCTTGAGATTTATATAAAAGAACGTCACTGGGTTTGTATCAACAAAGATTCAAAGATTCAGAAAGATTCAAAATGCCACCACTATGAATAGTTATGAATGATATGTGAGAGTTTATATCACAAAATAATCCCACTGAATCTCATTACAATTTTATGACAATTTTAGAATCGTAAACCAAATGTGTTATATAGTCTCGTATAATCGTATATCTGTATAAGGGACTACTGTAACTGAACGAGTACTAACATTCTTATCTTTGTTGTATGTTCCCCACCAACACAAATTCTAAGGTCCATAATATATTCTTTAGACTTCTTCTGGCATGAATGACCTTTTAAATGCATTGCAATAAATCATAAATAAATAAAATCTACGCCAAGGACCGTGAAATTTCTAAATAAAACGAAATACCATGTTCCTCTAATCTCTTGGTCAATTTCAAAAATGAATTTTTTATAACTTTGAACGAAAGTTTTTCAATTCCATTTAGATACAATACAGAAAGTCCCAAGAATTTCAGTGCAACAAAAAACACGCATTTACACACAAATTTCGACAAATTTTGAAATCATGAAATCATGTCATTATGGTCACTACACCTCAGCCGTTCGTTCTACTCTTTTTGCAAAATATGTTCAAGGATGCGGAGCCTTGTTTTGTTTTAGATAAAATTCTTCCTTATACTTTTGACTATGACGGTGTACTTAAACTTATCTACATCTAAAATCTGAACTATCTCGCAGATCTCATAATTCATTGCCATTTGAAATATACGCGTTCTAATGTCAGATTTAACAAATACGCAAGACTACATACTAAACATTTCATACACATCGGGGGAGGATTTCTAATTTCTACGAAGCTTATACTAGAAGCTGAGCTCATGATATCATCCCATAATCAATTCCCAAGAAATTAAGTAGGCTTTTAGGATCAAACTAGTGTGTGTATTACACTCATCTCTATGAATTTCATACATTCAACAACAACATGAAGAAGAGGTAGGTGTGCGTTACAAAATAACTCTAACCAAGATTACATGTCTAAATAAATACCTCTCCCATTTTAAACCACTATACACCTGCGAGAATTATATATTTATATACATACTTATATCCCATTAACACTTTTATTATAAAGTTTACTAACAATTTAGTAATGGGGATGATGAAGATGATATAACGCGGCTGAAATTCAATCATGCATGCACCGTTATAATATATTATTATAGTGAAGAAGCTTTTAAAACCAAGTTAACAAACAATGTACATAGGAATAAATAGGAAGGATAGCAATAAGAGAGACAAGTAGGCAACTCTCTCGTATAAGTTACGTGGGCAAAAAGATCCACCACCACCACCACCTCACTCGCAATGCATTCAGCAGCCTTTCCTCAACACAGGAAAGGAAAGTCTTATTCATATTATATAGTGAGTGAAATTTCCCTTCCCCAATGTGTGTGTGATTCCTCCAACACTACCACCAACAATTTATTTTGTACTTTATTTAAGCCTACTCGTCAAATAAAGTTTGAAAGATTCCTGAATGTTTTCACCTAAAATTCTACCCATCAGGGTTTTAGATAATCGGTAAGAATTACAGGAAAATTACAGACAATTGTTCAAGATTTTTAATAAGGTGACAGAAGCTGAAATTAAATTGTGTGTGTGTGTCTCAAGTCTTAAGTAGTCTCAATAAGTGTTCTTCTGTGCATTGAGGTTTCTGAAACTTGAAATTGGGTTTAGAATTATGCTTGTGTTCTTGTTGTATATTTTATGTATAAATGTAGTACAATTAAAAGTCTGGAAGTTGGAAATGTTGGAATTGAGATGTGTTTAAGTAGTAGTATTGAGGAAATTATGACTTGTCTAAATGAAAGTGTAGTTAGTTGAAGTACATATAGGACGGCGATTATTGCTTAATGTGTGTGAAGATAAGATACAGACCTAATTATTGTTAGAAGACTATCCAACTCGTCAGAACTCTATCTAATGTACACTTGTTCATTGGTTCAATAATTGTGGACTTGGTTTGGCCAAGACAAATATTTTAGATTAATAGATACATTTTTAGTATGATAAGGATTTATCTGTTTTAGTATATCTTGGAACAACTTATATTGATTTAAAGACAGTATTAAGAAGTAGTTGTGTGTGTTTGTAAGGGGAAGTCTATTTAGTTGTATTAGTTGGAGCGTGCACAGTTTGAAATAAATTTATTTGAATTGTATTGAATGTGGCTTGAATTCCAGGTGAACACTGAAGTAAGGATAGCAGTACATAGCTGGACGAGCTGGGACATTGAGCAGTGACTCTAAGATATAAATTGAAGTTTCTTGGAGAGTCAAGTTGCGGGTTGGGCTTAATAATAAGTGACACTGGATGGGAGATCGGAACGTGAGGGCGATGTAATGCATAGTCAAGACGAAAAGTTTATGGACGCAGCCTTTGACCTAGCGAGAGAAGCTTTGACCGCGGGTGAAGTTCCAGTGGGGTGTGTCTTTGTGTACAAGTCTGAAGTTGTCGGTGGGGGGAGAAATTATGTGAATGAAACGAAGACAGCAACTCGTCACGCGGAAATAGTCGCTGTGGAGGAAGTGCTGCGGTGGTGCCAAGAAAAAGGCTTGTCTTCGTCAGAAGTCTTTGGCGAGAGTCAACTTTACGTGACTGTAGAACCATGTATCATGTGTGCCTCTGCCTTGCAGCAGCTCCAAGTTCCTCTGATCGTGTATGGCTGCGACAATGACAGATTCGGAGGGTGTGGCTCTGTGCTAGACGTTTTCAAGCTTAACAACTCGTTCATTCCTTCGTTGGTGAGCGGAGTGAAGGCGACAGAAGCGATTAATTTACTCAAGGAATTTTACCAAGGAGAGAATCCTAATGCGCCTATCTCTAAGCAGAAACGAAAAGTCATTTCCTAGACATTTTATCCCTCTTGCATCTCCACTTCCAACATGAATTATGTTGCATCCTCATCAGAAACAAGTTCCAAGAAATGACAAAATCCGCCTTAGAAGTCCAGATACCTCGTCTAGTGTCATTAATAAACCTTCTAAACTTTCCGAACAGTATAATGCCAAGTCGACTAGACCGTCGTCTACCGAGTCAGCTTCTTCCAGTCGAGTCGATTCAAATACTCCGTCTACCAGTAGAACTAAAAGTATAACTAGAACTCCTTCCTCAGAGTTTCAGTCACTCAAATTAGGTACAAAAGATACTTATTACTCAATTATTCTATTCTGGATAACCACATTTTGAAGGTATGTGCTGAAGTTAATTCTTTTGTCCCCAGAGTCCATGTCCATGGTGGAAGAGTATGGTGCTGCTTCACGAACCCTGTCGTCTATACTTGAAAAAGATGTTTCGATTTCCAAACAATACCTAGAGGTTAGTGTAAGAGTCACGTCAATGCAGCTTCCCTAGCTTCTAAATTCCTAGGAACTGGCTAAAATACATTCTTTTAAAATACTTTTACAGAGCGCGAGCGGATCCTTGCTTGATGACAACGATTCCGACTCGTCTTCTGGAGAGGAACGGGAAAAAACTCAATCTTTATTTAAGCAACAAGTCACCTTCTTCTGTCAAATGAAGGACTTCCTACTTTCGCAGCAAATGTCGTTAAAAACGCAGCTAGAAATGTTAAACTCAAACTTAGTTAAGAAGCGAAGACCTCATTCCAGGCGTCAGCAAAGGTACGGGCCTCCTCCTTCTTCAACCAGTATACATCTCCCCATTCCAGAGAAAACAGACTCGTCTTCGTCAGTTCCAGATAAAAGCGTTAATGATAATATTCAGCAGTTTTTCAGCTGCTCAACTTCCACATCCAAGAGTGGTGAGTTCCATTCATTTCACATATTATATTTTTTGCATCCGTATTGTACATGCACGTCTAATCTCTAACCTCTCTTTGATTGGCATTGCAGAAGATAATTACCAGGTATGTCCGTTGTGCGGAATAGAACTGGAAAACCCCGAAAACCCAGACGCCTTAGAAGAACACGTGGCAGGACATTGGTGTCCTTCAGATACAGTTTAGCTGTTATTAGCTTTTACACTTTTAAGTTGTTCTACTTATAGTTTCGCACTTGTTTGTAATATTGTTATTTACTAAGCGTCCAAATGGAACCTATACACGGAAATAATTTCTGGTTCCTTTCCGGCCACTCATCATCATCACTCCCGTTGAAAGTGAAGAACACGTCGCTGCACTTAACTCCACGTAATACATCAAGATAAACTCATAAAAGTATATTATTATGTATATTGTTAGATAACACCATCTTACTTTTCACACAAAGCATCACAAAGTCCGAAATTGTTTTGCAGAAAGTGTTTGTGAAATTCGAACCTGAATAGTTTGTGACGTGTACAACTGTGATATCGCGTCCATTATTGTACCTTCTGAATATTATTCTCTTGAATTCTATTATGTTTCATTTATGATTTGTTTTTGACAAAACCCGTTCTGAAATGTTCGGGAACTAGAGACTGTATTTAAATAACTTGTTCTAAATATAAGTTTAGTTTCAAATTGCGTGGTATGTTCAGAGACAGAGAGATATGTCGTGCGATGTGCCTAACTACTATTATTGTTAAACATGATAAACTTTTCTCTAAATCTGTAATATGCTATTTCTTTTTAAAGCTCCTGTATGCACGTCCAAAATTGTCCTATGTAGCTGGTGTACCAATAATAAGACCCTGAATTCAAATGTAATGTATAATTATACTTTACCATACACACCAATATATTTGGATAGTATTTATCACCACGACTGAATGGAGATTTATTGAGCCATGTTCTTTTTAAAATTTTTACCTTCAAAATCGACACACTTTATTGGAGACACCAGTTGACTATTATGTAATGAAAATAAAAGTTTTGTAAAGGCATTTAACCTCGGATGGGACTTAAGTGTTTTATTTCTTACAAGATTTACGTTAATTATTATTGAACGAGATGTACGATTCAAATTAAGCACGGGATATAACTTAAAACGCAGTGTCATCCGTCATTTGAAAAAGGAAGTGGTAATAAATTATACTCATCATTGTGATTAATACTAGACAGTCTCGGTGAAGTTTATAGAAGATTGTAAACATTAATTAGACTGCTCATCACCTAGAGAGCTGTTTAACACGTTTCTTCTAAAATTTTAAGGAATCCTTTCATACAGTACAGATCATAAGAAGGTATCACTTTTAAATAGAGAACTCTTTGTAGTTTAGTTAGCAAAGTTAGCAAACTATATTTTATTCAGTTTAAAGTCGGACAACTCACAGAATTTTGAATATTTGAGTGACACTATAAATGTGTAAAGTTTGCAATAAATATGATAAATTGTAGAAGGCGGCCCATGCAATTAGCATAATACCGAGACGTTTAGATACATGGGAATGACATTCGCGTTCTGTCTCTACGAGGAATCTGCATAGAAAAGCAACTTGACTCAAAAGTACTTCCCAATATTCAGTTTAGGAAATCCTTTAATCTGGTTTATATGAATGTTTCATGCCCAACTGGCCTAGTTTATTCGGAACGAACGTTCAGTTTGAATGAAAACTACAAATTCACAAAATGCCTTGGAGCGACGGGAGATTTGCTGTCACCATCTTCCAACATTTTAGTCCTTGCATGTCTTTACTTTCTTATATGTAGTAGTTTCATTTGGCCTCTGAGAAGATTTCATTAATCCCGACGCCTCAATGTACTCACGACTGCCAGAGAGTAGGAGAAGCTCGTAGCAGTTTAGTTTACTAGAGTTTAGAAGAGTTTACTACATTACATGTGAAAGCGCATCCTTCTTTAATGGAATTACAGGATCATGCAACACCACCACAAAATTGTCTTGTAACTCTGAAGCATTAAAAATCCACCTACAACCTATACACTCACACAACACACACTCCTCGTTGTGCCGTCGTCGTTGATTCTTAATTTTCATTAATGCTCCTTCACTTCATTCTATGTGTCGTCTTTGCATGAAGTCTACGTAAGTGGCCTATTTGTTTCCTACTGTGCTAACTAAGACTGACAGCTAACTAACCAGCAAGCTAGCACAAGAGAGGCTGCTACTTTTGTAGCTCGTTAAACTCACAATTTCAAGTACTTCCTGAAAAAAAAACCTGAAAGAATAATCCTGCGAAAAAGTAGGATATGCACTACAACTTACTTATACTCTCACCCTGAATAAAATGACTTTTATAGTTCACTTCTGTTTTCCGGTGAGGAATACTATCAAACGTATAAACTGTTGTTGAGAAACGCATGAAATTGAGGAGTAGACGTAAATGGAAATGCTCTTTATTATAAAACACAACCCGTGTTGCAAGACATTTTTATAATGTATATGAATCTTGCGACAAAAAGTACAAATAAAACTAAACTAACATAATCTTACGCACTAAGTAACACAACAAGAGTTAACAACAAATGGTACAAAACAGTGTGTGTGTAAATTATTATATAGCATAGCCACATGTAATTAGAGTGAAGCACATGGTGTCGGAGAGTCCTTTGGTATTCATATTGCAAAGTTACACGGAAAAATTTTGACAATAATTAATTGATTCTTATAAGCTTCCTATTATGTTAGTGTCTTCTTCATCAAATAGATTAGTAGTAGTCGGTTTGTCGTTTAATGGTCACCACTCATAAATAAGCGAAGAACATTTTGTGTATGTCCTCAATTGCAATCTGAGATTCAAATTGTTACAACTTAAACAATGAATAAGCTATTGTGTATGTGAGAGAGATGTTTCCGAATTTCTTTTTTTAAAGCAGAATGTCAATATAGGTCTCCAGAATGTTTGTTTTGTGTCTGAAGCATGTATACGAAAGTACGTAGGGCTTCCAAGAAAGTGTCCGTTCTAATATTATATATTATATATATGACCACAAAGGAGATGATGTACTGGTAAACGCATGAGTATTCTTCAGCTTTAGTAAAGTGAGCTTGAGTTACAACTAATTGCAATCTGGATGCTTAAATAATAACCTCCGGGGCAGCCGAAAAGTTGTGTGTTGTGTTTGAGTGTACGAGACATTATTTAATTGCATATGTGTGTGTATTTATGTGAAAAGACAGTCGGTAAAAAGTCACGCTGAGTTTGTATAAATAATAAGGTCCCAGTCAAAGTCTCTGTATATTATATTACTTTACGAAGATGTAATGCACGTTACCTACATTCTAAAAAAGTTCGTTAGTGCTTTTTCTTTCCACATGTCACAGTTTTGCACTCCTCTGGCTTTTTCATCGCTCTTCGCAGTTTCTTGATTGAGCCGGAGTAGTTCTTTGGGGCCAAGTCCTCCATAATCCTGTAATATAATAATAATTAATGCCATGGGGTTATTTAGTACACAGGCAACCTTTCATTTCACTTTGTGTACGCAAATCTCGAGAGATCGTAGACGTGTGTGTAAGTGAAAGTTTTCATATATATGTTAAGCTTGGTCAAGGGAGGTCATCATCAATCTTCTAATCATCTCGTCTAACTCACCTCAAAAATGTGTCTGCCTTCTTAATCTTCTTCACCAATTTGCTAGCATTGCACATCGCCGCCTCGTAGCATTCTTCTCCTTCGATTGCAGACAGGACGAGATTGGTGAGAGTTCTGTAGTCCTCCTTATCCATTCCCAAGAAACTTGATGACCCTTCATAGTCGTGAAATCAAAAACCATTTAGACTAATTGCTATCATCATCGACAACGCAACATTTCGATATTTATCCAAGTGTTAAATGTTAATAACCAAGTTCAAGGCACGCAGTCATAACACTTCACTGCTTATAATATGCTTAAGACTCCTATGATATGAATGCTGTACTTAATGCCCCATACATATTAAAAAGATTGTATTTGGCAATTACCATCGTTGCTCCTGTAGTAAACATGCTCGTCGCTCTTGACGTAAGCCCATCCTGGGAATAACAAAGCCAAACCAGCAATCACCAAGCCAGCGACTGCAAGAACAGCGATGATTCCTAAGGGGTCGATTCCATAAGAGTCAGTTGCGGTGTAAGCTTCCTTCTGGTTTGGAACATAGTCGGATTTTGACTCCTATTCATGCAAAAATTCCCAAGGGTTCTTATACTGTCATCCTTAAACCTTAAACCTCTCCACCATGTCCTACTAATAAATGTTGTGAGCTACATAAATCACACACACGTACTTGTACTGGGTAGTAGTAATAGTAATATCCATTGTTAGCACTTGGCTGGGCATATCCTCCTGGTTGAGCTGGTTGCTGTTGAGCTGGAGCTCCGTAAGCTTGTTGTGGGGCTCCATAAGACTGCTGCTGTGGAGCAGCGTATTGTGCTCCAGCGTTTCCTCCAGAGGAAAATCCACTCGCGAACGAAGTCTCAGGGTAACCTTGGCCGTCTCTAGACTGGGCAACAGGGGCACTTGCAGCAGCTTGTTGCTGACGATACGCCAAAAACGAAAATCATCCATTAAAGACCTCTAAAGTTTAATCTAATCTTCGCTGTCATTAATTTTCGAATGGTAGCCAACCTGTTGAACTGCAGGCATTTGCTGATTCTGCGGTGCGCTCATGACTGCCACAGCCATGACCGTAGTTAAGAAGGTCACCTTCTGCCACTGCATTTTGACGATGTACTCTGTAAAACCAAAAGGGAGATTTTGTTTGAGGAAAAGCTATAGAGCGGACTTTTTACATGTTACTCGACGTACTTCATAACTTTATATGAATTCGTATCACTGTAACAAACGAAGCGTCTGTCACTAACATCATTATCATTGATGATTATCGCAGTTCGTAGTATAAACAAGAGAGTAAGTTTTTGTTTTTTCATTTCGCTCGAATGTATAAAACTCTCTTAATCTTCAGTGTATTGCACTCAACTGCTTATGACTTTGTATAAACCTTATTGTTTGATACGTCGAGCGTAAAAATGTGTTGCTTCAGAAAGTATGTAGCCCTGACTCATCCTTTAAGCTTAAAAGATCCTCTTTAGTAGAAAAAGGTGTGAGTATAATTTATCTTGCAGACTTTGCGTATGTAGCTCAGTGTAAGCAATTATGCATATGTGGGGGCGATGATTATCAGTATCTGGCCTAGTTTTTTCGGACACTACGAAACGAAGTAATATTTTTCATAATTTGGTGCTGATGTAAGTCAAGAGGGCATAGAAATGGATAATACTTTTTAAGTAGATGTTCATTACGGCAACTAGGCACGATTTTTCATCTTTTTAGAGAAGAAGAACAAGTGATTCATATATGCATGCATGTGTGTGTGTGTGTATCCGTAGAAGTAGCGTATACTATGAAGTAGAAGGAATGAAGATTGAGCGATGGAGTGTGAGAGGTGAGACTGTATTATTTTTTGTTAGTAAACTGGTATTTCAAGTGAACCAGGTTCAGAGATGAATGAGAAATTAACAAAAAGATGACTTCAACAACAAGAGACGGGATGGATAGACAGGCACCCGGTATCGTGTGTTTTGTTCCTGGTTTGGGATTGTGGTGTGGCCCGTTAAATAATTCCTATATTATGATCATTGGCAACCAACCTGTCAGACAGGTAGTAGTAGTATGGCTAACGGGACTTCGGCCTTCACACTGACCTGCAACATTGACCGTACCAGGACGGTGAACTTCATTTATTCCATGCTGCTGACAACAACGACAATCAGGCAGGAAATATCTAACCTTGTGATAAAAACCTTTGGTCAAAAAGTATGCAACTGCATCTGAAACTGCCTTAAGACAACAAGTCTCTCCTAATTGATTGTTCTCCTGCAAATCGATCCTACAAATCCTACTACTACTATTGACTACTTCCAATCTGGTTTTTGAGAGATAAAAAACAAAAGGCACAAAACTAGAATTCGGGTTTGCCTGAGTGTCCTGTTCCCAATCTTTTTAAAAAGAAGACTATTTGGGTTAAACTTCACAGGCATACATTCCCTTTCTCAAAAACACCTACGAAACTATTTCCCTCAATCTGTCAAATTAACTCAGACGTTTGTGGACACAACAAAATGGAAAAAGTTTTTCGTCTCTCTCGATTAAATCATGACTGACGATGAGATGGCTGAGATTCTCATTAGCTCAGTCGGAAAGCCATCAATGACAGAGCTTGGAGCAATGCACATTGCCGTATTCATATATGCCTGGCTTAACGAATTGTAGCTTGGAATACTTCATTCTCGCAAAGATGAAAGAGTTTAGTTAAATAATCCTACGAAAGCTAGAGTCAAAGAGACAGAGATATGAATTCCTTTATGTACATGATCCTACTACACGTAAGAATTGTCTGCCTGTGTCCATGCTTTCCCTTCCCAAAATACATACAATATTACATTGAAGAAGCTAGAGAAGGAAATGATGAGTGTGTGATCTCCTCACAGCTTCCTACGTGAGCTACACATTTGTCTCTTTCTCCATTCTTCTTTTTGTGTGATTGTATGTTATTGTGTAAATGTGTTTGTAAGAAGGACAAGTTCCAACAAAGATGACCTGGAGCAAAGCTCTCTTCTGAACACTTCTTCTACCTGGAACCGAAGCATTTATTTCTACAGCACCTCGAGACCAGATGAGATAATAATGACTATTAGATGCTGTCCTTGAGAAAATACCGTTTGTTTGTTGTTCACTGTACACTAGAAGATGAAGAAGAAGAGAGAACGGGGAGCCTGAGATCTCTGGGCTTAGTTCCAGGTAATTCTGGTTTTATCAGAAGAAATCTTAAGGGTGTACTACAAGTCACACAACAATCGGTTGGATTAAAAAGAAGGGATCTCTCTCTCGGTTCAGAAGAGAAGAGGTATCACATTTTCAAGTCCAGAAAATTGACCTTGGCTTATTCACTCTCTCTCTGTATATATATATATATTATATATACGTGTGTGTGTGTTATATATCCGTTCACGACACTTGTGAATTATCTATTGAAGGAAATATTTATATATGAACCGGAGGAGCTGGTGAAAGAGGACTTCTTTTTTTTGTCCAGCACTAGAAATGTCACAGAAAAATGTATTATGTTTTTTTCTTTACCTTCAGGTGAGCGAAGATCCTTTCTTTCCAAAAAAGTTAGATTGAACGAAATAACTTTAACTTAGCACCACATTAACTGATGATGATTCAACGACTACTGATCAGGTCTTGGGCCTCAGTCACATTTTATACCTCGCAATTTTGTATCAGCGCTAAGAAAACGAATTTGCGGAATTCATATTATATTGTAGGCTGAGTTAGGGCATACGACGGGGGATGAGACTAATACGAAGCATATGTGAAATACCATTGCAACAAATGCGAAACCTGCCTGCTCGTCATCATCATATCATTTGCACCCATTCTTCCAACATTCTGTAATAACATGTTTTCCCCATATACGCTATCTATCCGCTTCTTCTTTCGAAAACTCTACTCTTTGTTGCGTTAATAAGATTAGTGTTGGCTATCGCGTCTTCTCATTATTGCGAGCCTATATACCTTTTCATTCTCTAGATTCTTCATGCCCTTAACCTTCGCAGTTATAAGTTTTGAGAAGGTGTTGCTTTTAAATGAGAACACACATTCTTTAACTATCCTCGCTTAGTTTCACCACCACTTTTCATTCATAGTTTTATACGTTCAGAGAGGAATCCATGCGGACAATCAACGTGAACTCGCGTAGCTTCGAGATTTTATAATACATAAAAACCATCGTAGCTGAGATGAATCACGCATTACTTATTTGAAGTTTAAACTTTCTTTTTTTCTGACTTACCTCACGTCGTGTTCAAATGTGAATTACACATGGTTAGCTAACATGATGATGAATGTCTAAGTGAGTAAGAATGTTATTGTTGAGAGGAAAGATAACAAGCTTAAACGAGACTCCAGAAAGGTGGACTTTTTTATCTGAAAGGGGAACTGCATAGCACTAATAATAATGCATTGGTCCTGTGGAGAGAGGTGTCGGAAATTGTTTAAGTCTCCTGTGTGTGTGTGTAAAGATGAGAGAGAGAGATGCATTAAAAGGAATAAAAACACGGAAGACATCCCAAGAAAGGGCAAGGAGAGATGTGTTTAGGGAAGAGATGTTGAGAAGGTCAGATTTTTCCCGAAGGTACATGTCCGCCCTTGACTTTTTATGCATTAAGGGGACTTAAAATCCGCCTTCAAGTCCTTGAACAGGTATCCTAACCAATCAAGCTCTTTTCCAGGTGAGAACAGGTAGGATAGACTAATATGTCGCTAGAGAAGCTGACCGGGGGTAGAAAAACCGACGATTCATGCCTCAAAATTTCAGTTTCAGCTTGTCCCTTCTAAGGAAACATTCTCTGAGGACTCAGGAACTTCTTCGTAAAATCAGTGATCAGTGGTTTTTCTTTTCGGAGAAGTAACTCATTCTCATAAATCCGGACTCCGGAGTTTCTCACAATAAATCTCAGGTAAGATTCTATATCTGCTCCCATCCAACATTGTGAAATCGAAATCATTAGAAACTGAAATTCTTCTCGGAATATTTGACATCGGGTTAAAGTGAAACTCAAAAAGAAGGAGATGAGAAGGGAAGCAGGTTTAGAAAAATAATTAGATAATCAACTTAGCGTAGTCTTCTTACTCTCATACATATATGTGTTCTGAATGAAGCTCAAAGTCATGGTTATGATTATGAGAACAAGCAGGTTGCATTATCAGAAGAAGAATGGGAAAAAAGAGGTTCGTTCGTTAGGATTAGTAATATAGGTTAGTAAGATCATAAGAATGCAGCGTGTAGGTGCTTCCGTCTATATGTCAGTCATTAAGCGTAGACACAGCGAGTTTAAAACTCGAAAGATATCCGCATGTATATACATGAAATATATGAATGCACAAGACAATTTTATTTCTCATGGGCCTCAAGCAAATAATAAGCCACGCAGCTTAGCAATATAAATCGTTGAGGATGAGAGGCATCTCGATGAAACCGGAAGTGTCATTGTTGCTTGTGGCAAGTTCATTCTCTTTGTATTCAGTTGTAGACCCCAACCTTTGCATGTTGAGGACGATGAGGCATTTTGTGCAATGAAAATTCTACGATTTTTGAGTACGAATGGGGGTGGAAAGACAAAGAGACCGCATTGTGTGTGTCTGAAAGTACAAAAGTAACTTGGCGTACAGCTTTTCAATATTGAGGTTACAATTCTTCTGTTGTTGAATCAGAATCACAGCAATCAATGAAAATAATACTAAGGCCCAAAATGTTGTAATGAACTTTCTTCTTCGTAATTTATTCACCTGTTGAATGAACCATACACAAACACACACCATTCAACATCTGCCCAAATGATTTATAACCTTTACCACGGACCCAACAACATTTTCTCCTACGAAATTACTCATCATCACTTTTTCATTGTGACAATGACTTGAATAATAATAATAATGATAATGTGTCATTTGTAAGAGACATTAAAGGTTCTTGCTACACAAATTTCCTTATTGTCTAAAGCTCAAAACTGTACTAAACTAATCTGCAGGTTCAAAATGAGGGCAATCTATTTGATCATCGCTATTTTCGGAGTGGCTCATGGAGCCATGCCTCAGCAGAGATCTCCTGTCTACCCTTCCTCAACTACTGTAGGAGCTCCTATCAATACGAATCAGGTCAAATCTCCAAATCCTGTGCAGCAGCAAGTGACTCCAGCAACAGCTCCAGTCTCATTGCCACAAGTAGCCCAGGCTCGAGAAGGAAGTGTTCCGGTTGAAGGTGTTTCTCCAGCAGCAGGAGCTTCTAATGTTCCAGGATCATCTCAAGTAAACTTCATCTCCTCTGCCAAGAGTACTAAAGAAGCTCCGTATTAATATCATATTGATCTATTCTGTTCTATCCCACTAGAACTACTTGGTGTACTATTACCCTGGATTCCGAAATGCCCCAGTGACCACAGGGACAACTCAGCCTCAGTACACTTACCCTGCTCAAGAACAAACTGCGTCAAGTATCTGGAGTTGGTCTGGATGGAAAGATGTGGGCTATGGAGGGTCAGCCTTGGCATTGATCGTTGTTGGAGGTGGACTTCTGTATAACGGAATGTACCCTGCCGTGAAGGAGGTTAAGGCCAGGGCTATGCGAGAACTCAAAGAGCTGAAAGCTGAGGATGCTGCACGAATGGCCAGAAGTGTGTTGAGGGCCATTGAGAGATTTCGTGATATGAACTGAGGAGACTAGAAATCCCGAGATGCCCTCAGATTCACTGAAATTGCTCAGAGCTCTGTAATCTCATTCGCGACTTCTGGAAC
>Ga0194135_10000109_pt1 | contig 46463 bp, 34 predicted proteins | sample LitLau_LLRF_2013_FD_134024 | JGI IMG/M metagenome (GOLD analysis project Ga0194135, IMG submission 134024) | Freshwater sediment microbial communities in response to fracking from North America - Little Laurel Run_MetaG_LLRF_2013 (version 2) | ecosystem: Environmental > Aquatic > Freshwater >...
ATTATTATTATTATTATTATTATTATTATTATTATTATTATTATTATTATTATTATTATTATTATTATTATTATTATTATTATTATTATTATTATTATTATTATCAAACTTGCAGCGCCACTAAAAAAAATCCTCAGTCTTGTTTATCGCTACACTCAGATACTGCAGAATCATGATGCAGAAGTCTTTCGGTTTTCAGCAATTAAAGATTTTTGTCAAAAATTTATAATACTATTTTAATAATAACTTCCTATGAAAAACGTATGCTATTTCTAAAAGCCTGCCTTTTTTCTTTTGCTGCATACAAATTATATCAATACCCAAAATCATGTCTTCATACCTGATCAAAGCGATATTTGTACTGAAGTGCACAATAACGCAAAAAAATCTTCAATACCCTTTAAGGATTTGGCTATTTTTCAGTTTAAGTGTTTTATAAAACAGTAATTCAAGTAAATGAAAAAGAATACAAATTTATAATTTTCGAATGTTGAAAGAGACGCCCCATACAGGTCGTCTCTTCTGTTTTAGTATTTTATTATCGATTGGCGCATAGAAAACGAACCAGATTTTTAAAAGTTTTGAATCAGCCAGATGAACATTGAGCGGAATTGAAGTTGTGTATAGGCTCAGAAAGAATCAGAAGAGTTAGACATTTTCCTTATTTTCTATTTCTTTTAATTTATATCTCCAGTAATGAAGCTTGTTGATCATTAGCAATATTCTGACTATAATAGAAAACGCAATAATACTTACTGCAATAATTAAAGTTATAGACAATAAAGATCGTAACGTTATTACAATGATGAGTAAAAGTCCGCAAATTGCATTAATCATAAGAGCAGTCTTTTTATGGCTCAGCCCTACTCCAAGAAGTAAATGATGCAAATGCGATTTATCGGCACTAAAAGGAGAATTTCCTCTTTTAATTCTGCCCATATAAACCCTTAAAGAATCGAAAACCGGAATTGAAAAAAAGAAAATAAGCAATAGTACCGTGTAACTACAAGAGTGTTCTTTGTTTATTTCTTGTTTTTGCAAAAACTTTATTGCCTCTGTGATTAAAATAAATCCGATAAATAAAGACCCCGAATCTCCCATAAAAATCTTTTTCTTGCCTAAATTGAATTTTAAAAAACCTAAAATGGCTCCAATAAATAGTGTACTAAAAAATGCCAGGTTATAATCATTAAAATAAATAGCAATAAAAAATAAGGTTAAAAAACCCAATAACGAGAGTCCTCCTATCAAACCATCAACTCCATCCATGAGGTTAAAAGCATTGACAACACCTGTAATAATCAAAATTGTTACCACGTATTGCTGCCAGATCACAATTTCATAAATCCCAAACACTCCATACAAAGATGTTATTCTTGTACCTGAAAATGCAATTATAAGAGCCAAAAGAAACTGTATAATCAATTTGTATTTTGCACTGATATCTTTTTTATCATCGATAACACCAACAATTAGCAAAACCATCGCTGATGCCAATATGGGAAAATATTCTTTTAGAAAGGAAAATCTATAATTTGAAACAAAAATTACTGTTAGAACTGCTAAGGCAATCGAAATACCACCCACTAAAGGTATTGCTGTTACATGAACTTTTCTGTAATTAGGTTTATCTACAAGATTAACCTTAATGGCAAGAGTTCTTATTACCGGGATAAATACAAGAGCCAAAATTAGGGATAAAGCTCCATAGGATAAAAATTCGAATATTGTTTTCATGATCTGTTAGTTTTCGTAAAACAAATTACTATTATGCAAGTGCAGCAATTGAAATTCCTGTAAAAAAGAGGTGTCCAGATTTTGTAATTCAGAAGAAACGCATAATTTGCTTTTGCTTGAAAGCGCTTCTTTGATTAACAATTCATATAATCTGGAGATAACGCCCCAATTGTATCGTCTTTCTGCAATCGATGACATTTTACCGGCTATATTTACCAGTTCGGTTTCAGACAGTGCACTTAACTCTTCGACTAAATCTTCTACAGAAGAGAAATAAGCAGCTTTACCTTCGGTAGTTGTTATATTATAAGAAACTTTAAAAGCGAGTACAGGCAGTTTTAAATACATCGCTTCTACAAGAGAAGGATTGGTTCCGCCGGCAGAATGTCCGTGAATGTATAACGATGCATTTCCTCTTATTAAATCGATTTCACGCTGATCGTATATTGGGTCATATAAATGAATGTTGGTCACATCTTTGTATTTTTCTTTTAGTTTTTGACCATAATCACTATTGTTCCAGTTGCCAACTAAAACCAAGGTCATTTCGCTTTTTATTTTAAAGGCTTCCAATACTACATGCACATTATTTTCTGGTTCAATTCTGCAGACTTTTACAGCATATTTTATTTTCAAAAATGGATATTTTTCAAAATCAGCATCTGTTGGCAAAACTTTCATCGTATGATCTGCTCCATACTCAATAACGCGGCTTAATGTTTTGTAACGTATTGCTGTATAATCTTGTATCGATTCATTATCTGAAATGTCGATGTGAGAAAACCTAACGGCGATCATCTCTGACCACCACAAATATAGTTTTGCTAATAAAGACCATTTATCTCTTTTCCATTCTATGCCATCAATAGAAATTATTACTTTTTTATTTGTAAACAGTCTAATAAATGGTATCAACCAGGCTCCTGCTACACCTAAGATCAATAAAACATCATTTTTAATTAAAGCATGAAGTATAGAAAGAGAATCATAAGGGATACTTTGAATTCCATTTGCCTCAAGAGGAATATAGCATAGCTTTGCTCCTTTATAAGTTAGTAAGCGTTCTTCCTTTTTATATTTCTTTTTAGAACAATAAACCGTAAAATCGTACTTGTCTGATAAATTACTTACCAGATGATCCGCAAGAGTTTCAAATCCTCCATATTTTGCGGGTAAACCTACTGTGCCAATAATGGCGATTCTTTTATTTTTCATAGCTAATTACATTTTTAATACATTTTGCCAAAATCATACTAAAAACACAACTACCTGATTATCAATTCTTTGTATTTTTAAAAAGATTTAAATTTTCCATATTTTGGATTCCAATTTATTTATTGGAATATTATTTCGCCTGAGTTTTTTTCAAATAATTCCAAGTTAAACTGTTTACTCATCTCAAAAGCATGGAAACTCATAGATTTGTACAATTCCTTATGATCCAGAAGTTCATTCAGTTTTTCGCATATTTCATCAATTTTTTTGCTTTCGATTAAATAACCATTTTTACCTTCTATAACAAGTTCAGTGACTCCTCCTACGGGCGGAACAATTGTTGGTAGACCATAAGCCATAGCCTCAAGAATAGTTAAGCCAAATGTTTCAACCCATAATTTAGGATCCGACAAATTCACTACAACACTTGCTTCACTATAAAATGGATGTGTGTCTGCTTGTGTTGGATAAATCACTAAATTTTCCGGAAGCATTACATTACTAAAATAATGTTCGATTTCTAAGGCAGAAGCATTCACCACCAGCTTAAAGAGATATCGTGAATTCGTCAGTGCTAGTTTTAAAAATTCGTCTACTCCCTTATAAGACTTGAGTGAGCATATCATTAAAACAATTTTTTGATCTTTATCTCTGTTTTTATTGGTCATGGCCTGTTTTACAAAATCTTCTTCCAAAACATTGTAAATCACTCTTTTTTTAATCTTTACTGGTTCTTGATTGGCTAAAAAATTAGAAACGTAGACAACCTCATCTGCAAATAAATTGACTACTCCAAAAAGAAATTTCTTGAATATTATGGGTTTCATACTTGTTTCATGCACATGATAAATTACTTTGTTTCCTCTTATTTTTCCAGCAATAGCAGCTCCAAATGGCAATACTGTATTGATATACACAACATCATTCTTTTTTAAGCTAAACAGCAATTTAAAGGCAAGTAAAAATTGGCTGCTCATAAGAAAAAGCAGTCTCAGTACAGGATTCTTCATGAACCGATACCAGTAAAAATGATATTTTACATGAGGCAATCCTGACAAAAAACCTTCTCTGCCATTACAAGTATATAAATGTAGGTCGATGCCTCTCTTAGCCCATCCTGTAAGCAATTGTTTTAGGACTTTAGGGCTTCCGCTGTAATCGTTTAATAAGTGAATCGCTATAACTCTCATTTTACAAATTATTATAAATTATTTTTAAATGCTCTCCTCTACTCTCCCACGTAAATCTTTCTACATATCGCTTTCTTGCATTAGTGCTCATTTCCGGTAATAGTGCATCACTAAAATATAATTTGCTTAGTGCTTCTTTCAAATTAAAAACCGTTGTAGTATAATCAGACTCAGGAATTACAAAACCACATTCTGGTGTTATGAACTGTCCGGGACCAATATTATCAAGACAAATTACCGGCAGCCCAAATGATAAAGCTTCTGCTACTACCATTCCTGCACCTTCGTGTGATGGAAACATAAATACGCTTGCTTTTTCATACAATTTCATCAGTTCTTTGCGTTCTATCCATTCAATTATTTCGATATTATCCTGAACCTTGCCATCTTCGATTATTTTTTCATAAAGGCTTCTTTCCGGTCCTGATCCAACAAGTGTTAATTTACAATTGCCACGTTCTGATACAGCAATAGAGTCTAAAAATGTAATAAAAGAGCGAATGGTAAGATCAAATCCTTTAAGCGGTACAAAGCGTCCGGCACTTATGACATGAAAGTTGTTTTTTTTGTCATTACTGCCTTTACTAAAATCCTCTGACGCTACCGAAGGAAATACAGAATAAGAGCTTCTGTCAAGATTAAGTTTTTCTGCCACTCCTGTGTTCATACACCATATATGGTTGGCATTTTTTACAGTCTTTTTAAGGTCTGTGGAGTAACTCCAAAATAAATTTTTAACAAGCCAGGTAAGACGATCTTTTATTATGTATTTGAATGAATACGGTTTTAAATAAACACTTGGGATAAGCGGGTGATGTCCTACAGGTCCCCAAACCATAGGCTTTTCTAGTTTCCATAAAAAGCTTGGTGTCCAGTCGTTATGAAAGTTTACATTGTGTACAATATCAAAATTGAGTTTCTTGCTTTTAATATGAGTTACAATTCCTTTTTGCCACATATAATAATAAAGCATAGCTCCACGGCTTCCTTTTTTCCAAAACCTCATCCAATACGGAAGATCAAAATATATAAAAGTAATATTGTTGTAAACTTCATCAGGATTTTGCTCCATATACAATTCAATTGCTTCTTTATTATTTTCTCTGGTAACGGCAATGACTTTATTAAAACGGGCGATCTGTTTTATAAAATTCCATCCCATTGCATCTTCTGATCCTCTAAAAGGATTTACAGCATAACAGCTGGCCAATATGATTTTTGTACTCATGATCTCGTTTTTAAAATTTTAGAAGGCACTCCCCCAATAATAGAATCTTTCGGAAATGATTTAGTAACTACACTTCCTGCAGCTATCACGCAGCCGTCTCCAATTTCTACACCGTCTAAAATGGTTACTTTACTTCCAATCCAGCAATTATTTCCTATTTTTATTCCTTTTCTGGTAACCCCCTGATGCCTTATTAAAAGATCTTTGCGCTCATAGTTGTGATTTTCGGGATGACAACTTAAATATTGTCCTACAATACAATCATCGCCAATTTCAAGACCACCAGCGCCACCGAGATACGCAAATTCACCAATACCAACATTATTACCAATTAAAATTCTGTCTCCCAAATGATTTAATGAGGTCGAAATTATTATTCGGCTAAAAGCTCCTATGCTTACATTATTGCCAAACCAAATTCCGTTTTTACCCAGAGCCGAAACAGCTACATAATTACCTAATCGTAAAAACTTGCCCCAATGAATTTTTGACAGATTAAAAAAAGTAACTCCTTTACCCCGCATAAGTCCTTTTGTTTTTTTGAAATAAAACAAAACAAATAATCCTCTAATGATACACATGCCCTGTATCCAGAAAAATTGCATCAGAGCTACTGAATCTAAACTTTCATCAAACTTAAAATTTGGATTACGTAATTGTATGAGTTTTTGCAAAAGAGTTTTCATATCAGCTATTTATTAAAGTTTGTAAAACAATACTCAGGGTCAGCGTTATTTCTTTGTTTTCTATTGTTTTATACACTGTATTAGTACTGGCTTGCTCTAGTTTAGTAAAAAGATTACGATAGTTAATCGTTAGTTCGTTTATAACTTTCTCGTCTAATTCTTTTTTTCTATTTAGGATAGTTTCTGAATCTGCAAAAAGAAAAAAATTGAATTTAGGTTTTAGCAAAAATTTATATCCTAAAAATGGTATTTTTTTGGATAAAATAAGATTACTTCTTTTACTGTCTTCTATAAAATCAAAGTAATAACGATCATAAATTACCACATATCCTCTCATGGTGTATTTGATGAAAATAAAAAACTGTCCAAAAAAATAATCGGCATAATAGTAAGTAAAACGTACCAAAGAAGATAACACACTTTTATTTGTTCCTGAATGCGGAAGTGTATTTTCGAAATTTCTGGAAGCTTTTTTTCCTTTGAAAAGAGCACTAATAATAGGCAAAACAGAAGGGCGATGACGTAAAACAACTACAGGTTTCCGTAATTGTTTTTCTACCATATTTTTTACATTTTCAATTATGGTAGATTTTCCGGCTCCATCGACACCACTAAAAGTTATTACATATCCCTTAGCGAAACTTCTGAAAAGTTTGTCATACAGGTAATAAATCAAATTTCTAAAATAATAGATTCCTTTATTTTGTTTATTGCTTCTAAGCTCTTTAAGTAACTCTCTTTTATTCAAACAAACATCCTGAATATCTTGATCAGCATCATTTTTTTCAACCGGATAAGCAGCTTCATCTTTGTACATTTTGTATTTTTCAGGAATTACTGCATTATTCAAAATGTAAAATCCATTGAGATAACTTTGAGTATCTGTAAATGATAAATTCTTTACTCCAAAGTTATTCACAAATGCATTTTCTAAAGCTTTTTCGGCATCCATAAAAACAATATTTCTTCTTTTAAATTCCCAAATTAAATCGATTGATAAAATTGATCCGTCAGTCATTATTGCCTGCAATGTATTCATAAAAGACTTTTTATTTTGAGATACTTTTACAACCAATGAATGGGTTTTAAGGAATTTGAAAATTAATTTAGAAAGGTCTTTGTTGATCAAAATATCAATATCAGAATTAGCTGTAAGTTTATCAGGATATCCATTTGGAAATTTAATTGCTGCATAATCTTTGTTTTGTATCGCATCAAAAACATCCATAATCACAAGTTCTCTGGCTGTTTTTTCTTTAATAACAAATTCATTCAAAGCATCGTTCCAAACTTGCAACAGCCAATCTACCTGAACATGCCATTTAGGCTGAAAAGCATAGATTCTTAAATAACTCATACAGTTTATAAGAAGATAATATTTAAGGTATTTATTTAGAATGCCTAAATCATAATCAAATAAAAAAGAGGCAGACTCTCCACTGCATTGCTCTTTTATATCCATATAAATTTCTTTCCATGATTTTCGATCTACTAAAATGCCTTGCTGTATAATGAAATGAAAATAATCAAAACCTGTTGATCTGTCAAAAGCAAATAACTCCCAATCGTATAATGAAATTTTTTCTTTATTTTCAAACATATTCCATGAAGTAAAATCGCCATGCGAAAGAGAAACATTAATATAATCTTCTTCAGATATTGTTTTTAAGATCATCCTAATCTTTCTCATTATATTTTTAGGAATTCTCTCGTCTGTAATTAGGCTAAAATCAAATTTTAAATCATTAAATAATTTCCAGTCTTTAATCTGAATCAAATCATGACCTCTAAAATTCATTTCGGTTAATGCTTTTAGATGAGCAATTTTAATTTTTTTGGTACGTTTTCCTCCAAAGGTTATATCTGAAAGCTGAATGACGTTTTCTGATACTTGTTTTGACTTTGGTGTTTGCAAAAAATCAAAAGCTACATTGGATAAAATCTTATGTTCTGATTTAATTAATTTTTTTGCATTAGCAGTAGTTGCAATTTTAAAGAATGAAGCATCAGTATATAAAATGGCCTTATTATTAGCACCAATGGTTCCTGTAAATAGTGCCCATTTGTTGGTACAGTTAAAAAAGGAATCTTCCTGTTTTTTAAAATAGCAGGTCATTTTATTAAAAACTATTTTCTGTACTTTTAAGCTAAAGATAATTTTAACTGCCCACGTAAAAATCTTAGCACGAATGCCTCCAACATTATAAAATTTGAGGAAAAGGGGCTCAGAATTATTGGCGTTCCAAATCCATCTAACACTACCATTTGGATTTTTTATAAATAAAACATCCTGAGCTATAATATCCCGTTCGCTACTTTTTTGATTCGAAATAGTGTATCCGATTTTGTTAAATATATTTTCCATAATAAAAAAAGTTTAATTAATTATCTATTTGGAAAATCATGCCTTAATTTTAAATTACTGTAAATCAATATGTTGTGATTTTTTAGTGTGAAAAATTATTCCATATTCTGGAAAAAAAATAATATTTTGGAAATTACTTACAATAAAAGATCAGGTCTTCTTTTTCTTAAGTAAATTTTCTGCTCTGAGGTAAAGTGTCTATTATTTTTAAAACAGACTGAAAAAATAATCATCTGATAAAATAATATTCCGTAATTGCTTTCGCCAAAAATTCCAAACTCAGTAAACGAATTGATCAGAACCGGAATCAGCATCCCGATTAGCATTAAACGATTCTCTTTGTCTTCATAAACAAAAGCACGAAAAGTAAAAAAAAGCTGAAAAATAGCAGTACAAAGTCCTATAAATCCCAAGTTCATTAATACCTGCATAAAAGTATTGTGTGTCATCTTGCCGGGATAGGTATGAACACTTTGAAAAAACTCTTTATAATCGATTCTCATATAACCAAATCCTAAAAGAGGTTCTCTGGGCAAACCTTCTGTTATGAGTGCCTGCCAGAAAGGTAATCGTCCTGTTAAGGTTAATATTTCTTCAAGACGTTTTGGATCACCGCCTTTTAAAATAATCTGATTTACAGCAAACGGAATTACCATAAAAACACCCGCAATGATAGCTAGTTTTAGTCCCTTTTTTTTGGTTTGATTAATATGAAAAAATATAATTAAAAGTACACCAATCAATGATGATCTTGAACCAGTCATAAATAAGGCGTAAAAAATGACCAGAATTTTTATTATCGTCCATACTTTGCTTTTTTTTCTGTAAAGATCAAAAATAAGACAAGCCACACCTACTCCGGCAAGCATTCCTAATTCGTTTGGATTCATCATAATACCTCCTAATCTTGCCTCTTCACCTCCATTTGTAAGTCTGAAAAAAGTGTCGGGATCAGTCCACATTCCCACAACAAAAATGGTTTGCAGAACAAATACTGAATTGCCCAAAAGGTGGTACAAACGTATCGTGTGCCCTTCAAAAAAAGTATCTAATGTTTTTATGCTTTTAATAAAAAAAAAGGCAAAAACCAGACTTTGAAAAGTCATAAACCACTGCAAAGCACTAAATCCCGGATTCGTACTCCACATAAAGGATAAAAATCCCAGGGCCAGATAAGTAAAATAAAATAAGGGTGAGAATATGTTTTTATAACTTAAGGTATTTACTGCTCCGTAACGAATTATTTTATAATATATAGCAATCGAAGAAAGCATAAGTCCCATTCGACCCACCACTTTTATGGCTCTTGTTATATTTACATTTTCGCTCCATGTAAAAAAACAAGCTATCATAAGCAGTAAAACAATAAACATATAATTGTTTATTTTCTTTAAAAAAGACTCGTGGTTTATGATTTGCTTTTCCATCATATATGATATAAATCTGTATTGAATTTTAAGAGTAATCTGTTCCAGTTATAATTTTCTTTTACCATATTTATTGCATTACGCTGCATGACTATAAACTCTTCATGCTTATTGTAAACTACAAACATCTCGCTCATGGCTTCTTCCAGCTTTTCGATACTTTGACTGTAAATGGTTCTCCCCGAATTGTATTTTTCAATTTCAGATCCAATATTGGTTGCATCTGTTACAATACAGGGTTTTCCATAACTGGCGGCCTCAATAACTGAAAGTGGTAATCCTTCATTTCTTGACGGATGAACAAAAACATCCATTTTTTGTAATAATTCATCCTTCTCCTCACCAAATTTACTTCCGTAAAGAATCACGCTATTATCTAATAAATTTTTGGAAATAATATGCTGCAGTTCTTTTTTTTCTTTACTGTCTCCAAGAATCCATAACATTGATGAAGGTTCTTTAGCATGAAACTTTTTAAACGCTTTTACCAAAGTATCTAAACCTTTGGTATAAATGTCCAGCCTGCCTATAAATCCAAAAACAATACTATTGTCTGCAGCTTTTTTAAACTCTATTTTGGGATTGTTTTCGAAACCATAAGGAAGCAAAATTAATTTTCCTGTATTATAAATCCTTTTTAAACCCTGCACTTCACTTTTACCAATACAATGAATATGATCTGTTCTTTTAAGTATCTTTTTTTCGAAAAAATAAAAGTAAACTTTCTTTACAATACTGTTTTTTTGCATTGCAATGGTATTGTAAGCTCCATGAGGTGTTAAAACAAATTTTATATTGTGCTTATAAAACAATTTTGCTAAAGCATAATAAACCGGAATCCAGCCGCCATGAAGATGAAAAACTGCTGTGCCTTTTGTAGTAATGATAGCTTCTTTGAGTTCTTTTGAAAATGAAAAGGGAAATTTTTTCTTTTGAAATAGTCTTGTTTCAAAATTACGAGTTTCAAAATTCATATCCAGGTTTTCAGTAATGCCCCATACAGCAACTTTTTCTCCAAAAAGAAATTGTTTTGTCGCCAGCTGATGCACTACTTTGTTAACCCCATTCATCCTTTGAGGATTTGCTTTTCCGAGAATTAAGTGTATTATTTCCATAACTGAAACTGCTTTTTGTTTAATTGATATTGCCAATACAAAATCATTATAACCTGATTCATTATTAGCCCTGTAACTGCTCCATAAAGTCCTGAATATTTTAATAAAAAATGAAAACTGGCGAGCGAAGTAAAAAATGAAAGTAAATATCCGGTAAAGAACACTTTATTCAGCATTAATACCCTGATCATAATTCTGACCGGATATCCTAAAAAAATAAAGAAATACAAAAGCGCAACCATTTTTATTACAAAACCATAATGCTGGTATTTTTCTCCGCCTGCCAATACTATAATCTGATCAGAAAAAATAAAGAACAAAGATGTCATTATACTAAAACCAATAGCTCCCATTATTGTTAATTTAAGCAGATATTTTTTAGCTTTTAAACTGTTATTGGCATATATGCTGGCTATTTTAGGCAGGAAATAATTTTCGATGGTCTGTAATCCAATATTGATAATTCCAAAAAAAGATTGTACCAGTCTTAATGCTCCCAAAGCTTCGATGCCCAGATATATTCCTGAAATAAGAATAAAAAAATTACTCGAGCACCATTGCAAAATAGCCACACTTAACAGCCACTTTCCTTGTTTTAAATGATCTATAACAAACAACCTCCAGAGAATAGGTTTTTCATAATTTTTTATGATAAATACAAAACCCGGAAGTGTTGAAACTATATTCATAACTCCAATCAATAATAAAACCTGCGACAGATTTATTTGCTTTACTACCAGAAATAAGAACGCCAAAATCAGAAATAAGATATCCATAAACAATACTCTCTTTATTTTGGATAAGCCTAAAAGTAGTTTTCTGAAAAAATCATTAATTAAGAACCCTATTGTAAACCATATAACAGCACCTGAATTTATTTGAAATAAAACTTTTCCGTTAAAAAACTGAAAAAATAACGCTATGCCTATCAGAACAAAAAACAATAAAATGAGTATTCCAAAAAATAAGGCTGTAATATATTGCTCTCTATTTTTAGTTTTTGCGATAGTGACCTGAAAGGGCTGAATAACTAGAGCATTGTTAACACTTAACAAAAGATACATAATTAGTAAAACAGATGAATATAGACCAAAACTTTTAATATCGAGTTTTTGGGCAATAAAAAGTGTTAAACAAAAGTTTGTACCACTGCTAATTACCTGATCGACAAGAGCTAAAAAAGAATCTTTGACTAGTAATGTTTTCAGTGCATACATTTTAAAAAATTATTTGTTAAAATATTTTTGGTAAATCTTTTTAATACATGATAAAATACTTGGGTTATATCCTGCTTTATTAAGTATGAACCACATATTGGGCAAATGATACTCTTCTCGCAATAACTCAATATCAAGTATCGTTTTTTCAGAAGTTTTTCTGCTGTCTAAAACAATAAAATTCTGAGACGCTAAACTCATAAACAATAGTGCAAGTCTTCCTTTGTTTATTGCCTGATTGTGAATCATACACAAATCGTAATTTTTCATTTTGGCTTCGATTTCATTTTTAAAAACAGACTGTATGGCCGTTAGATATTTAGATTCAGAAAAATTAAGATAGTCATGGTTATTTACCTCATTTTGCAGTTCCCCGGTTGCATCAACAACGAGCACTTTTCGTCCTTGGGCAGAGAATGCTTTGATAAGATTTTTAGAATGAAACAAATGTTGTTTTGTATCATCATAAGAGCTAATTGTTATAATACCATCTTGCTGTACTAAACCTTTAAGTTCCATTTGTAATGCTTCTTTCAAAAAATGATCCCCGATAGAATGATTCTGTTTTATAAAAGGAGTCGCAATTGCAATCGGAATGGTGCTATTTTTTTCTATTGTATAAGTATCATTTACTTTTGCTTTGGCAAAATGAACGATATATATTAATACTATCGATCCAAACATTCCCATTATAGCGGCAACAATAATAATTATTGATCGTATTGGCGAAACCGGAGACGTCGAAATTTCTGCAGGACTTATTACTTTATGAAAAGCAATTTTAGCCGATTTTGCTATTTCAGCATCAATTCTCTTTTCATTAAGAAAATTATAGTTCTTTTCATATAAATTAAAATCCCTGTTTAGAATAGTTAATTTTTTTTCTTTTTCCGGAAGACCTATAAAAACTTTTTCCGATTCTGTTATTTCATTTGAAAGCTCAGCATATTTTATTTGCAGATTATTCTCTGTATTTTTTATGCTTTCTATCTGATAATCGGTTAAGTCTTTTAGCTTTGCATCAACAACTTTTACTTTTTCATTCTCAGGTGTATACGTTAGTAAGAGATCTTTTTTTTCTGCTTGTAAATTCTTCATGTTCTTTACCATCTCTGTAGAAAGCAAATCTGTAAAAGCTTCAAAATTTGGGGCCAAGTCTAAAAAATTGCCTTTGCCATTGGCTATGTATTTATTAAGATCTTTTATTGCATCAAGGCTCATTTTTAAATTGGCTTTTTCTATTTTCAGTTGGGCAATCTTTCTTAAATCAGTTTCAGTTTCCTGAGGTATATTAATGATGTGCTCTTTATCTTTAAAATTTTGAATGTTATTTTCTGACGAAGAAAGTTGTTTATTAGAGCTGTTAATCTCTTTTTTCAGAAAATCGACTGTGGTATCTGCAGCTCTAAATTTAGTTTCTATATAATCTTTTATGTATACTTCTGCCAGCTTATTTACAAACAAAGCAGCTTTCTCCGGTACATTGCTTTTAAGATTTATGCGTATAACAGGAACATCTTTGTCAACAGATACTATATCCAGACTCTTATTGATCTTATCCATTAATTTTTGCTTACTTAAAAATTCAAATTCATAAGAATCAATAATTTTGAGGTCTTTTTTGGATTTTATAAAAGGTTCGTTAAGATTGATTAGTAATGTTCCTCCTTTAATTGCCAAAGGCTTTCCAAAATGTCCTTTTATACCTTTTTGTGAATCAGAATAAAAAAACAGAAACTCTTTTGTAGAAATCACATCTAAGCCATATTTTTTGTCCAGAGCCTTATCAGAATAAAACGTACCCTCTATTACAATAGGAGAATTATTGAACAGCTCTACAGACCGCACACTGCCTTTTCGATATATTTCTTTATTAAAGGGCAATTCATCAAGTGTTTTACCTATTAACAGGGTTGATTTTAGAACTTCAATTTCAGTTGCTATTTTATTTGCAGAAGCAAAAACATCAAAGTCTTTGAAAAGATTGGCGCTCGGAACTCCTTCCTGAATATCAGCCAGTCTTAACTTGGCTGTACTCTCGTACATAGGAGTTATATAATTCAGATACTTTTTTGCTGCCAGAATTGAAATCAGCATAGCCAAAATTATAATAGGTAATCCTCTGAAAAATGGCTTTAGTATTCTTGTATGCTCGTTCATAAGATTCTTTTATAATAATCCTTTAATTATTGCAGCTGCACTTATTGTTGTTGCCAATGGAATTATAGTGGCTATGCGTTTATCGAACTCTTTATTCTTTTTGGATGGTACAATAACAATATCTCCGGGACGCAATTGTATATTGGTATTTAAAATGTTGTTTCCCACGGTAAGGTCTAAATTAGTAACTCTTACATTTTCGCCTTCCTGTCTTAGAATTTTAATTGATTTTAAATTGGCATAAAACTCAAACCCTCCTGTTTTACTAATCATCTCCAACAGGCTTACATGATCTTTATCTATTGAAACTGTATTTGGATTTCGCACTTCACCTAAAACAATAATTTCTTTATTGAGCACTTTTACATCTACGATTGGATTAATCAGCCATTTTTTAAGATCTGCTTTTATCATTTCTTTTAACTCCGGAACAGTTTTGCCCAGAACGTTTATTGAACCTATTTTGGGCATTTCGATAGTACCATTTGTATCTACCATAAGCCATTTTCCGTAGACTTCATTTGAATTATAAATTCCGTAAACAGAACCAACACTTAAATTATCTTCTCCCCACACAGATATTGATATCTTATCGTCTTTGCGTATCTTGTATTGGTAATTTTCGTCGTATAAAAAAGATACATTATCATTTGTTTCTGTTTTATTTACCAGTAAATTTTGTGTTTTACACGAACAAAAAAGTAATGTTAGAACAAATAATGCTGCTAATTTTTTCATATACAATATATTGGTTAAAAAATTGATAATAAACGTTTTATAAAGTTCGGATGTATCTTTTTTAGTTCTTCCTTAACAGTGATTATTTTGCTTATAATAAGATTCATTTTTTCATTTACATCATTTCCTTTTATGACATAATCAAAAGCTCCATATTTTAAAGCATCGACTGCTGTATTGATATTTTCCTGACCTGATATCATAATTACATATATATTAGGATTGTAGCGTTTAATTTTTTTGAGTACTTCAAATCCTGTAATGTCTTCCATATTATGATCCAGAAAAATAATGTCCGGATTTTGATGTAAATTATTAATACAATCACTACCATTAGAATAGTGTGTAATGTCGCTATAGTTCATGTTGATGAGGTATTGATTGTATACATTGGCACAAAAAAAATCATCATCTACTATAAAAAATTTAAATTGAGTTTTAGTTTCCATGTTATCCTTTTTTATTGATAACATATAAGCTATAGTCACGCCAAAAACACAATTCCCTTTAAAACAAGAGATTACAACAAGTCAACACCTCTTTTTATTCCGTTTTTTAGAAATTTTTCCAAAAAATGGAAAAAATTATTATTAAATTTCATGTTGTAATTGTTCTGTAACAATCAGCAATGTGTTTTTTATTTGAGTAAATAGATCCTTAATTTTTTCTTTATCAGAACCTTCTTTACTAACTTTTTCTAAATTTTTGATTTCCTCAATAATACTTGATATCCCCATGCCTTCAATACTAGGTTTAATCTTATGTATAAGCTGGCTCAATATTAAAAACTCGTCGCAAGAAAGCGCTGCTTCCGCACTTGGAATTACCTCTTGTACCTGATCAATAAAAATTATAATCATTTTTTTAATAAACTCAGGGTTTCCTCTACTAATATTATGCAAATTAATTAAGCTGTAGAGTTTCTCACTGTTTTCCTCAACAGCATCAATTATCTCATAATCTTGCTTGTGGGTATATCTTGAAATGGTTTCTATGAGGTCAAATTCTTCAAAAGGTTTTGTAATATAATCATCCATACCTGCATTTTTACATTTATCAACTTCGCTTTTAAAAGCGTTGGCTGTAAGGGCGATTATAGGCGTTTGCAATTGCAATTCTTCCCTGATTTTCATCGTGGCTTCTATACCATCCATTTCTGGCATTTGTACATCCATTAATATTATATCAAAACTTTTATTTTTTAAAATCTCAATCGCTTCAATACCGTTGACTGCTTCGGTTACAACACAGTTAAAGTAGTTAAGCGAATTAATGGCAACCATTCTGTTAATGATATTGTCTTCTACCAGTAAAACATTAATTCCTGAAATGTCTACATTAATTTCATTTTGAGTCTTTTTAATATTATTGATATTTCCTTTTTCTAAATCAATTATAAAACTAATCGAAGTACCTATCCCTTTCTCGCTTTGAACATCAATTTTTCCGTTCATTAACTGAATTAGCTCTTTAGTAATGGTCATACCTAATCCGGTACCGCCAAATTTCCGGGTAATGGCTTTGTCTTCCTGAGAAAATTTATTAAAAATATTTTCTGCAAAGCTTTGTTCCATTCCTATTCCTGTATCTACAACAGAAATCTTCAGTCTCTGAAAAACTTTACTGTCTTTTAATAATTCACATTTCAAAAATATTTTTCCTTTATTGGTAAATTTCAAAGAATTACCAACCAGATTAAATAATACCTGCTCTAATCTTAGCGTATCTCCTCTTAAGACGTCATGAATATCTTTAGAAATCTGTGAAATCAGTTTTAAACCTTTTTTCTTTGCCAATGGCTGAAGGACATCTACGACATTACTTATTACATTCTCAAAAATAAAATCCTCTACTTCAATTGACATCTCTCCTGCTTCAATTTTAGAGATATCTAATATGTTATTTATAATAGATAATAAATGTTTTGAAGCTACTGTACTGTTCTCTACATATTTTTTTTGGAGGTCAGTTAAATTTTGTCTCCCTAATTCTCTTAAAAAACCAATTATACCATTAAGAGGAGTACGAATTTCATGACTCATATTGGCTAAAAATGCTTCTTTTGCCCTCGAAGCCTGTTCTGCCTTAAGCTTTTCATTTTCAAGCTCAATTTCCATTTGTTTTTGCTCTGTAATGTCTAAGTGAATGCCAATAGATCCTACTAGTTTACCTCTATCGTCATAATTAGGCGCACCACCAATTGCCCACCATCTTAACTCTCCTCTTTTATTTTTTACCGGAATTTGATAAACATCAGATACCCCTTTTTCCCGTAATTTATTTTTAGTGTTTAATTTTTCTATATTCTCCCCAAAAACAAATGTTTTGGAAGGATTCAAACCAATTAATTCTTCAATTTCAAATCCTGATATGTTGGCAAAACTTTGATTTGCGTATTGAATTACTTCATTATTATCGACTTCGATGAGTCCTAAATTCATGTTAGCAATAATATTGCGATATTTTTCTTCTTGAAACTTTAGTTTTGTTTCTACCTTTTTTCTTTCTGAAATATCCTGAATAAAGGAGCAAAAAAATACTTCGCCATTTTGCTCCAGGGGTATAATCGAAATTTCTACCGGAAATTCATGTCCTTTATTATTTATAGCAGGCAACTCTATTTGTTTGTTTAAAACTGGTCCTTTGCCTGTTTTTATATAATATTTAAGACCTTCTTCATGCCCTTTTTTATGCCGTTTAGGAATTATAGTTTCATTTAATGTTTTTCCCAGAACTTCTTCTTTTCTCCAGCCAAAAATAGTTTCGGCCTGATTGTTCCAAAAATTTATTTTTCCAGTATTATCAATGGTAACAATAGCATTTAATGAGGAATTCATTATAATGCGGTTGCGCTCCTCACTTTGTTTCAATAAGTTTTTACTTTTAATTCTTTGGGTTACATCTGTAGACTTCCAAAGGTGCCCAATACACTCATTTTCGACGAAAATAGGTATATAGTCTCTTTCAAAAAAACGGTTATCTACGGTTTCTAATATTTCACCAATTACAATTTCTTTATGGAATAAAATCTCATCAATCCTTTTTTTATAAGCTTCATTATCTTTAAACAGAACCTGAGAGTCGCTTATATATTCAGCTGGTTTTTTTCCAATCATTTCATCGGGCAGCGCACTGATATTTCGCATATCACACAAATACTGATTCACAAATAAAATCGTATCATTATTATCTACAACTAAGATTCCTGATTGTAGATTTCCTAACAATGTCTTTAAAAACTGGACAGTCTCAAATAATTTCTTCTCAATTTCTTTTCGCTTACTTATTTGTTCGCTTATATATTTTGAAATAAAAAGAAGGTCATTTTTTTCTTCTTCGTTTATTGATCTGTATCCCTGATCCAGGTGGGTAAGGCTTTCGTAAAGGTTTAAAATAGATTGTTGTTTTAATTCATATTCTTTTTTTAAATTCTGGTGCACCTCGTTATACTCCTTTTCGCTTTCCTTAAACGAATGATCCATTAAGTCCTTATCTCTTTCAAAAGATAAATAAGAATCATTTACTGTTTTTATAAAGGATTGAAAAGATGGATTATCCTGAATATCAGCAGGTACATTTTTATTAATTTGTCTTTGTAAAAGCTTATGAATATTCATAACTAGTCTATTTCATTAATACAGGTAATAGTCATGGTCTGGTTATGAAGTATACATTCGCCAAATGGTTTCAAAGGCGAAATTTCTCCGTAAGAGTAAAAACCTGAAATAGTCGTTTTGTCTCCAAAAATTTCTGAAACAGCTTCAACCTCTTCATCAATTCTGGAACCTAAAATTAGTTTTCGTCCTACACAGCTAATTAAAAGAGCCCATTTGGGATTAAAACTATTAACTTCTAAACAAGATGAAGCAGCCTCACTGGCAGCATCTATTAATCTGTCAAAATTAGCTTTCATGAAACGTACTTTACTTCCTTTTGGTACATCACCTGCAAAAGTCATAGTTTGATTAGTTTCATCTATAGATAAAATAGTTCTCACGATTGGCTCGTCAGCTCCATCAACTTTGATTGATAAAGGAAAAAGCAATGCAGAGGCTGGCAATTCTTCTGCATACTTTCCTAAATAAATTTTATAGAGATCCAGTACATTTTTTCCGTCTATCTCATACAAAATATTGCTTTCTGATTTGGTCACAATTCTCTCTAACCCAAAACTCTCCCATCCTCCTAAAGATCCGTGTGATACCAGTAACTTTTTTCCATAAAATCCGATAGCGATAATTTTGCCCTGCATTGGAATTTTATTCAATCCTACAACCGTTTTTTCAAATTTTGCTGCATCACCGGCAAGACCGCCAACAATTAATACTTCTTCTTTTTTAGACGCATTCATTCCGTTTACTAACTCGCTTCCATTTACTTTTCCTCCATCAGAGAGTACAAGCAGCATTTTTAAATTATTCTGATCAAATTTTTCTACCAGTGAAGAACCTGCCTGAAAACTATTTTCAAAATCAGTAATGTCAACTTCGTAAGTTTTAATTAAAGTTGAAGAAAATTTAATTGCAGTAAGAGAGATCGTATTGTCTAAGACTTCGTTTTCATAAATCTCACCCGCCGAAGAGCAGAGAATCAATTGTGAAGATGGAAATTTATTTTTTAACTGATTGAAAACATTTTCATCTGATAATAAATCTCTTGAACCAAAACCTAAAACTAAGTCCAAATTCCCGAAATCTAAATTATCATTGTTCAATTCTCGTACAAAAGAATTATTTTCAAATAAAACTGTAGCTATTTTCATTTAGATTATTTTTTTACTTAGACTAGACTGAATTAGGTTATAAATTGTAGATTTTCCGATGTCTAATTGTTTGGCTGTTTTTAGTACATCTTCATTATTTTTTTTTAAGTAATACAATATAATTTCTGCTGTAAACTCTTTTAAAGTTTTATCTTCAGACAAGAAAAAATCAGTGTCATTTATGCTGTCAAAGGTTAAGTCATCAATAAAAATTTCATTATTCTCGCACATTACACAAGCAAGATCTATGATTGATTTGAGCTCTCTTATATTTCCCGGAAATTTATATCTAAGTAATTTTTCTTTAGCTTCTTTTGAAATAGTAATTGTTTTTAATTTATTTTCTTTTGTAAAAAGATCGCAAAAATGTTTTGCTAATAGTAAAATATCATGACCCCGTTCTCTTAAAGGCGGCAGCTCAATAGGTAGCCCTACAATTCTGTAATAAAGATCTTCTCTGAATGTTCCTTTTTTTACCTCTTCTTTTAAATCTTTGTGGGTAGCAATAATCAATCGGGCATTAAATTTAATAACCTCTTTTCCTCCAAGTCTTGTTACTTCACGTTCTTGCAGCACACGCAATAATTTACTTTGCAGATTTAAATCCAGTTCAGCAATTTCATCGAGGAAAATGGTTCCGCCATCGGCTTGTTCAAATTTACCTGTCAGCTTTTGATCGGCGCCTGTAAAAGCTCCTTTCTCATGTCCGAAAAATTCGCTTTCAACCAACTCTTTCGGAATTGCGGCCATATTTAATGCTATAAATGGTTTGTTTTTTCTATCAGAATTATAATGAATTGCCTTGGCAACAATCTCTTTTCCTGTTCCTGTTTCTCCTGTTATAGAAACATTTATATTAGTCGTAAGGGATTTGTTTATTTTATTAAAAACGGCTTTTATTGCTTCACTTTGACCTATTATCGTATTTTCAAAGCTAAATTTTTGTTCCAGCTTTTCCTTTAATTCTTCTACTTCATCAATAAGACTTAAATTCTCTCTGATTTTAATAATAGAATTCCAAAGCAAATCTTTAGTATGAGGACTTTTTACAATATAATCTTTTGCCCCCGATTTTAAAAAGTCAACAGCCACTTCAATATCTTCCTGACCGCTTATAATAATAATTGGAATTTTATTATTTACCTGTTGTATTTTTTTTAGCAATAAATCACCGGTAATATCAGGCAATCCAAAATCTAAACAAACAATATTAGGAGTCTTATATAAATTAGCAAGACATTCCTTGCCTGTTTTAAACAAGAAAACTTCAAAATCAGGATTTAATTTAAGATGGTATTTTAAAGTTTCTCCAAAAAACGGATCATCTTCAACTAAAAAAATTTTAAATGATTTCATCTTTAATCTTTTAGGTTTTTGCTCATACCAAACTACAAAAAAAATCCTACATATATGCATTTAAACGACAATAATTACATTTAAACGATTTTTGATAAGAATTGCAACTGTTTGACTTAGAGTAAACAGAAAAAATAAAGTGTTGGCTAATTATTAAAAACAATAGATCTCGCCAAATCATCATCTATGAAAGCTTAATCTGATTGATTCTAATCAAAAAAAATATTCCCAAAAAAAAATGCAATCTTAAAAATGAATAAGATAGCTCTAGTTTTTTGCATTTAGTATTAACTGTACTTACAAACTACTCCATTTTATATTTTAAAATTAATCTTACAGTATTGAACTTAAAATATAAAATTTTCTTTAAGTCTTTTATTAAAAAACTAATCATAATACATTATATTTGATATAGTTAACACATATTTAAAAAACTTTTATCAGCATTGATATTGGCTAAAAGAGTATTAAAGTTAAAAAGTAGTCTATGAATTCTTATACAGTTAAAATACAGCAAAACAAAAAACAAACCGCAACACATGCTATTACCCCAAAAAAGAATAATAGTAACGCTGGTTTATCCAATACAGATAATGCTGCTCAAATGCAATTACAAGAAATAGCAAACAATAGTTCTCAGGTAAAACAAGCAGTACAATTACAGGCTAGAGTAAATACTTATTCTGCTTCGCCAATTCAAAAACAAGGTATTGAGGAAGAAGAACTGCAGATGAAAGCTATTCCGATTCAGAAAAAAGGTGTTGAGGAAGAAGAACTGCAGATGAAAGCCATTCCTATTCAGAAAAAAGGTGTTGAAGAGGAAGAACTTTTACAAGGCAAATTTGCTTTACCTATACAAAAAAAAGAAAATAATACCGGTTTGCCCGATAATTTAAAATCCGGTATTGAAAACCTTTCGGGTTATAGCATGGATGATGTAAAGGTTCATTACAACTCCGATAAACCAGCACAATTACAAGCACATGCTTATGCTCAGGGAACGGATATTCATATCGCATCCGGACAAGAAAAACATTTACCCCATGAAGCCTGGCATGTCGTGCAGCAAAAACAAGGCCGTGTACAACCTACTTTACAAATGAAAGGGAATATAAATGTGAATGATGATGCTGGTCTGGAAAATGAAGCGGATGTGATGGGCGTAAAGGCTTTATCCAACTCCAATAAAATTAATTCACCATTAGTTAAATCAGGTAATATTCAAACAAAGCCTATTCAAAGAAATGTCGTAGTAGAAGCCTCTTTGGACCCAGTAGATGATAATTTATTCTCTAATATTGTTGTTGCAGGGCGTCCTCCTACTCTTCTGGGTGCTGCACAAGGAAATCACAGCACTCCTTTTGCAGTATTTGTTGCCGGTATTAGAAACCATATACGCGGGAGAACATACAAACAAGCTTTTGGCAATATTTTATCAATTGCAAAAACTGATATAGAAGAGCTTCCCGGAATGGCTATAGCGCCAGCTAATGCGGCGGCTCTTGCAGCATATCAAAATTTCTTAGGATATGCTAATCCTATTGATCCCGACACAAGAGGCGAAAGACATTGGATTGAAGATATTCAACAATTAACAGCCAGATATTTAACATTCAGAAATTTAGTTCCGTTAAGTACAGAAGCAGGTGATCCGCATGGTGCAAATATTGAAGGTGACATTACCCAACAATTAGAGTTACTTGATTATAGATTGAAGGGAGAACCTGATTTTCAGCCGCCAAAAGCCCCCATTAAAGTCATTTTTGATGAATTATTTGACCAAAATACTTCATTAGGAGATGGTGCAAAGGAACAACATAAAATTTCTATAATCAATGCATTCCCTGCTACTTATGAATATGCTTATTCGTAAATAGTATTTTTAGTAAAATAAAACTTGAATTTCATAAAATAGAACTCAAAGAATAAAACTTTTAAAAGCAAATTATGAATAAAGTGCAGGAAAATAAAAAGGCATTAAACGCTGCTCAAAAAAGAAGCAACGATAATATTACTTCTGACTATTCTAACCAACATCCCGCAGCAGGTTCTCAAATACAATTGCAAAATACAGCCAACAACAGCGAGCAGGTAAAGCAAGCTTTGCAATTACAAGCTGTTGCTAATGCTAATTCTTCCCTGCCTATACAGAAAAAAGATGTTGAAGAAGAAGAACTGCAATTGAAAGCTATTTCAATACAAAGACAAAATATTGAGGAAGATGAACCACTTCAAGGCAGATTTACTTTACCCATACAAAAAAAAGAAAATAACACCGGTTTACCCGATAATCTAAAATCTGGGATTGAAAACCTTTCGGGTTATGCTATGGATGATGTTAAGGTTCATTACAACTCCGATAAACCAACACAATTACAAGCTCATGCTTATGCGCAGGGAACTGATATTCATATCGCATCCGGGCAGGAAAAGCATTTGCCTCATGAAGCCTGGCATGTAGTACAGCAAAAGCAAGGCCGTGTACAACCAACCCTTCAAATGAAAGGCAATATTAATGTGAATGATGATGCTGGATTGGAAAATGAGGCAGATGTAATGGGTGCGAACGCGCTTTCGCTTGGGGTAGTACAAGGAAAATTAATGGAGTCTTCGTTAAATAATACCGCCGAATCATTTGTTGCATCTTCCACATCTGTTGGAGTTCTTCAGGGGCGTTGGCCGACTATGGGTGAATTAACGACGGGAGGGCTTGCTTTGGCTGGTAGTGGAATTGGATATCTGGCTGCGACAGCTGCTACAGTTGCTGCAGCCCCCTACATTGCAGGTGGTGTATTAGTTGGTGGTGCGATGGCAAGTGGTGCAATGCTTGGTGGTGCAATTGGTTATAGATTGACTCGAGGTGGATCATCAAATGATAACGAGAAAGTTACAACTTCCACAAAAAAAACTAAGACAGTAAAAGCTCAGGGAGGAGGCGTTAAAAAGTCCAAATCTACAACAGGTACGAAAAAAGCTCCTCCAAAAAGCAAAATCCTGCAGGCAATAGCGACAGAAGCATCGCAAGAGATTGTGCGGGAAAGGGCTGTTAGTGATATCAATAAAAGGGCAAAAATTTTTAAGAAAATAGCATTAAATAGATTGATAACGCTATCGGGAGCTGATCTCGATCAGGTCGAAAACGCCTGGCGTAAAGATAATTCCGATACGGCACAATCTTCAACACCAAAATATTTAGAGGTGTCGGCAGATGATGAGAATGAGGATTGGACAGAGCAGCAAAGCCGCCATAATCATAGTGGCCCGAGAGTGATATTCGATGTCGACACGGAATATGCAAAATCAAAAAGGTTATTGAAATGGGTTAAGGCTCCAGACTCGGTGGGAACTATGGATCTACACGGAAAAGGCTCCTTTCATGCGCATGAAAAAGAAAACCAAGCGAGAGCAGCTGCATTAAGTGGGAATATTAGGGAGGCGATTGACTATCTGAAAGGGGCGAGAGAAATACGTGAATCAGATTTTGGGGGGCAGTTGGCCCTCGATAGCAGACATGTGAAGGCTGTTACTTTCATTGATAATCTCATCACTGATCTGGAAGCCATTTAAGATTTCTTTCATTCCTTCTCCATCATCCCGGTTTTCTCCCATTCAACAATCTGGTTTATCGTTTTGCCAATGTCGATGCGCATTCTTCCGTTAAAAGGATGATCTGAGAGTACGATGATGTAAAAAACCAGTGCGATAAAGGCGCCTATTAATCCGTTTATGATAATGTGCAGAGTTTTGTTTTCGATATTCATTAAATAAGCAAACAACATAATGATAATGCCGCCAAGCCAAAGCGGAACCCAGATATAAAAATCAATTTCGGAGTCGACGGCCAGGCTTCTTAAATTTCTGTACGTTCCCAAGTCATTAAGCTGTTTGAACATTGCTTCTATTCTTTCATTTCTATAACTTACAGTGTCACGCATTTGCTCCAGCGTTTTATAAAAAACATTAAATGATTTAACCGTTTTTGTATATCGGTAATCTATGTATTCGGGAGATTCCTTTCCTTTGTTATTTAGTAAAGAATCTTCTGTAATGACATTTTTTAAATAAAACATATAAGACTCTGTTAGGTTTTTCTTTTGCAAAAGTGCCTCCTGATTGTTATCTGCGGGATAAAACTTAATATCTCTGTAAAGTCCTTTACACAAACTTGCTTCCATGTCGGCGTTTTGCTGGGCATCGTCGTATTGGTCCCAAACCAGAAAAACGACAAATGCCAGTATTAAGCCGTACAATCCGCCAGTCATTGCAAAACCATTTGAGATGCCTTCGTTATGCGATTTGCCAATTCCCAGTCTGCTGTATTTTCGTACCAGATAAGTCCCCACTATTCCTGCTCCGGAAAATAACACTACAAATAATGTCAGCATTAGCAACGGATTCATTTTAAGCAATAAATTTGTCAGACTCATATTCTTATGATTTTAAATTTTATAATTTATTTACTGGACTATTTTTCCTTCTTTACCAAATTCTCTCCTAATACTGCTTATAATATCCTTTTTTGTGACCTTATTGTCTCCTCGTTTTATAGCTGTCAGCGATACATATCTCAGTACGTTTATTATCGCGCCGCCTGCCAATTCAAATTTTTGGGCAATTTCATCGAGATTGACATCGCTTTCGAGAATAATATTTTCGGTAAAAGCTTTTTCCCATAGTTTCTTTCGCTGCAAAGCGCTTGGTATTGGAAAATGAATCATCGATTGAAAACGTCGGCTGAAGGCTTCATCCAGATTGGCTTTGAGATTGGTAGCCAAAATAATAACTCCCGGAAAATCTTCGATACGCTGCAATAAATACGATACTTCCTGATTGGCATATCTGTCGTTTGAACTGCTGGTTTGGGTACGTTTGCCAAAAAGTGCATCGGCTTCATCAAAAAACAAAATCCAGTTTTTATGTTCGGCCTGATCAAAAATATTGGAGAGGTTTTTCTCTGTTTCACCAATAAATTTAGACACTACCATAGATAAATCGATTCGGTAAACATCTAGTCCCGTTGATTTTCCTAATAATGAGGCTGTCATGGTTTTACCTGTTCCCGGCGGACCATAAAACAAGGATCTATAACCCGGTTTAATTTTTTTATGCAAACCCCAATCGTTTAGTAATGTTGGTCCGTAGATTATCCAGTCTTCAATTTCCTTTACTTCTGTCAGCGTGGTTTGTTCGATAACCAAGTCTTCCCATACAGCCTGAGTTGTAATGCGTTTCGCCGGAAAACTGGCATTAAAATCGGGTTTATGCGAAGTTCCTTTTGTAAAATAACTCAAATACTCTAAGGAAAGGGTTAACGCGCCGCTTAAAAAAGGTTCGTTTGCAGGACTGGATTCAAGGCTTAAAATATTAAATTTCTTAAACTTATGGTGATCAGAAAATAACTCCGAGATTCTAAAACGTTTCTCAAGATCATTAGAAGCCAATAAAAAAACTGCCGTTTCTCCGGTTGGCAAAAAACCACCAAAATTCTGGCCTTTTAAACCGCCAAATTCTGTAAAACCTTTATCGTAAGCAGCGTTTTTTATTAGAAAAACATCCAGTAATTTGGGTTGGATGTGCGGTGATAATGCGAGCAATAAGATAATGCGTTCTGAAAAACTAATTTGATAGTGTTTTAAAATTCCAGCGTATGGAGAATCATTCTCAGATAAATCAGGAGGAAGTATTTCTGCAATGCTTTTATAATGGCACTCCTCATTCCAATACAATTTCATACTCACATTGATTATCTCTTCTAACCATTGTAATTCTGCTGTAAGTGTCTCTGCGTTTTGTTTTAAGGTATCTAGCTCCATTCTACAAATATTGGTTCAGTCATCCATGAATTTTTAATAAAACTTAATCCCCAAGGGAGTGTTTGCAGCAATACATCATACGATTTGTTTTCTACCACTAAAGTCCAGCCTTCGCTCGATAAACATAAAGAACCGCCGCGCTGCAAAAAGCTTTCCTGAAGTCCGTTAATCGAAGTATTCTTTAATTTTTCCCACTGCTGCGTTACCACATAAAGCAGTTCATTTGCCGTATTCATTTCTAATTCGGTTAAAACAATGCCCGATGTTAAAGCTTCCTTATAATCTATGCCACATAAAATTTTATTAAGCAGCAAAGCTTGTTCGGGACTTTCCTGCTCATAATTAACAAGATATTGTAATAAATGCGGAGCTCTTAATTTGGCTTCATCATTCACAAATTCACCATTTTTTACTAAACCGGTACGATCAAACAAAGTACTCAAAAACGGATGCAGTAAAACCAATCCGGCATTTTCGATATAAATCTTCTCTCCTTCTTTTAGTTTTATGGTTTCGTCATCATATAATCTTTCTGTTTTCTTTTCTTCTATTTCTGTTAATATTAAATATTCTTCAAAATTAAACTTCTTTAAAACCTCATCTTTAGGATCGTACAAAATCTCTTGCTTGTATTTATGCTGGACAAGATAGGTTTCTGTATCTTTTTGTATACTTGTTAGAATAGTTTGTAAGGATGCATTATTAAGCTGTTTTATATCGTTTGGAACTTTTAAAAGCTGTTGATAAAGCACTTTTATATCCCAGTTTTTTTTATAATTCAAAAATGCCAAAAACCTATAAAAAAACAGATTAACATTTTCTGTGTTTGTTTGTGCAACCCAATAAAAACTGAATTCTCTAAAATACAACAACAGCTTTTCGCGTTCAAAAGAATCTTTAATGGCGATATTGAGTATATAAATATAATTAGCAATCCGTTCATGTAAGGTATTATCTGTCAATGATTTTATCATCGTGGTAAATTCTGTACCTTTATAAATACCTGCATAATGCAAGGTTGTATTGGCTAATTGCAGAACTTGTTTGTGCAATTGCTGTTGTGCAAGGTCACTGCTTTGATGTTTAATAAAATGTATTATTTCGTTTAAGTTGGTGAAAGCCTGATCCTGTTTCCAAATTTGTTTTATATAAATTAAAAAATCTTTTTCTTCATATTCGCTAAGCAGATTTGCTATATTTCGCCCCTGCTGATTGCTGTATTTTGAGAAATTGTTATGCAGAGTTATTTTTGCTGCTGCTGATGCATTGTCCTGACGCATTAAGTTATGCAACAAATTCTGATCCTGTTCAAAAACGATAATTACCAATCTCTCCATAACTTTTGCCATAACCAATTCATCATCAATCTTTATATCGTCGGGTAATTTGTTATGAAGCAGATAATATTTTAGAATGTCATACGCCTTACTTACCAGTGTACTCAATGACATTTTGAGTATATCATTTGATTTCGTTAATAACTTAAATTCATTATATGGAAATTCATTACTGCTTTCTAAACCGCCAGTGATATACAACGGATTTCTATCCATAAACAAAACTGATTTATAAATGTCATAATGGCTATCTTCCTTTTTAATAACACCTGTTATACTGCTTTTTAGGTAAGGCAGTTTGCTTTCTTTAAATTGTAATGTGAAGAATTTCTCTAGTTTGCTCCCAGATATTCCTGCTGTATTTTTCAGATAGTGCATTAAAATTGCATAAAAATGTTCTACATCGAAGGAATTAAATTGCAATTGATGATACGTTTCTAGTATTGACTTTAGCAGAAAATCATGTAACCTTTCTGTCGAAATACCCATTTCTGGTACTGTTTCTAATTGCTGAAATTCGTTCCATAACTTTAAAACACTTTCACCATGCGGCAGCATCTTAAAAAGCTGTAATACGGATTTCGATATGCTATTAAGTATTTCCTGCTTTTTAAAACCCAGCTGGGCAGCTTGTTTTATAACTAATAAAGCGATGGCAGGTTCTGCATTTACCAGCTCCAGAAATAATGCGGCTATTGTTGTGTTTTTTTGTTCTTTTGCCCACCATGGTATAGTGCCGTGTGTAAACCAAAACAAAAAAAGATCTTGCAATAAAAGGTTATCGGCGTAGGTATTAACCGGATTTTCTTTTTTGTTTTTTTTGCAACTTCTTTTTCCTCTTCTTTTTCTGCAATAGTTGTTTCTGCCGAAAATGTAGTTTTTGTGCTGTTTCGTATTTCGCCCAGAATTTCGATAAAAATAAAAAATAGCGAAGACTGATCTTTTACAATTGTCTGGGCTTCTGCCATCGCTTGCGCCATTAATAGCAATAATGTCTGAAAATCGATATTATAATGTTGTGCTAGTTTTTTAATATTATTTTCTACAAACATTTTAGCATTAAACAAACTGCCATGTGAAGTAAACAAAAAGGAAAAAATGAATTTTAAGATTGCTTTTTTTAATTCTCTCTCCTGAGTTCTGATAAGATTTTTTTTGTTTTGAATTTTTACAGTAGTCCGATAATAGTTAATGATAAAATCGGATTTTGTAGGTTCCATAATACGAATAATGGCTAACAAAGCTGTTTCTGGTGCCACCAGCATTAACCGTTCTGTAAATTGTATTATGTTGTGCTGTTTTCTAAATATATTTATAAATTCTTCGGGATGTTTTTTAATAATTACATCTAATAACAAACTGATTTTTTGAGGCGTGTAATAACCATATTCGAAGGGTAAAGACCCAAAAAAGAAATAATAACAGAGTGCTTCAAAATGATTTTTTGTTGCAGTTTTTTCTAAATGCACTTCAAAATCTAAAGATTCATGTGCCTTTAATCCTGTTTTTGTTTCCTCTCTTAACTCTTTTATAAATATCGTAAAATTTTTATCTGACTGGATTAATTCAGGATTTGTCTGAATGGCATCTGCCAATAAATTTAAGATACTCTCATACGACATATTAAAATGAGATGCCATTTGAGACAGTGTTCTTTTTACAAAAAGTCTCCGTTCAAAATGTCCGCCCATGTCTACTAACAAATACGTAAGAATAAAATACCACAATGCCTGTCCAAATACTTTTTCCTGAGTTTGAACAATTTGTTTCTGCTTCTGGATCTTCACTACATTATCAAAATATTGACTAATAAAATTGGCCTGTAGAGGTATAATTAGTTTAATAATACTCCTAATTATTTCATCATTAAATTGTTGAGACAGTCGTTTTCTCGCCTGCTCCTCTGCTCCTGTTTTTAAAAGTAAAAGTTTTAGCTGTTCAGGATTTTCGATATACAGTTTCAAAAATGTTTTATCAGGCTGCGTAAACACATCGCCGCTTGCCCACCAGGGCAATACGCCATTGTTCAAAAAAAAATGCAGTAACTCTATACAGCTTACCAGAAAATTTTGAGTGTTTTCTAGTTTTGCATCGGCATTATTGATGGTGTGCAGAGTGGCATAATCAAATAAAGCTTTTTCTAATGCCTGCTCGTACAGATCAGCAAATTCATCATCTGTAAACGGATAGGTCAATGTACCTATGTTTAACTCTAACTGATCTATCTTAATAAAATTATGAGCATTTACGGTGTTATCCAGATGGGTGTTTGTTATGCTTCCTAATTTAGTTTTAAAGAGTCTGCTGAATTGTGCAAACACATCTTGTGTGGCAGATTTATCATAAAAATCTACCTCAACAACTTGCTGTTGTATGATGTGTTTCTGAGTTTTCATTTAAAATTTATGTTTTTATTTTTGTTTTTTGATGTCGGTTTCCAGGAGCCAGTTTGTTAAAGCTTCACATGATTGTAATCTCGCCTCGGGATCTGAATTGGTTTTGATTGATTCCAGCCATTCAAAATAAAGTGTTTCAAACTTTTGCATTCGTGAAATACCTAACCACTTAAAATTTAAAGACAAATAACCCGGTGCGATCGCTTTAATTAAATCCTCGGTAAACATTTTAAACTCTTTATCCTGAAAACGGGCTGGCCAGGCAGGCAAGACAACAGTTGCTTGCAGGCTGTAAAATTTTTCGTTAATAACCTTTTTTCCTGATAATTTTGCAAGAAGTTCAATACGAGGATATTTGAAGGTTTTGTTTTCATGCATTTTATTGAGTTCGGCTATAATTTTTTTGAGATTACCATCTAAATCCTGGCTTTTTTTACTGAATACAGCTGTGTTTACAATGCTAAAATATTCATCGTCAATAAATTTTAGTTTAAAGTCAAAATCGCTGCCTGCAGTTTTTTTTCCTAAATTCATTACTGCATTTTTTAGTTTTGTCAGGCGGTTTTCTCTTTCTTCAAAACTGGTCCATTCGTCATTTTTAAAAAGTATGCTGTCTTCTTTTTCATAATAGCTGAATCCAAAATTATGCTGATCCAGTTTAGGACGCATCAGTAAATGTTCTACCAAATGAAATCCTTCAGATTCAACACTTAGTTTCTTCAGGGATTCTATTACTTCATTCAAGGCACTAATTGCTTTGCTTTTTATTTTATAACTGCCAATTATCTGCCATTTTTCTTCGGGGGTTATGATGTCTTTTTGAGGCGGTTTGTATATAATAATGTATTTGCCGTCTTTGGGTATTATTTTATAATTCTCCTTCATTATTCCAAATTCTAATACTGAGATAGTCTGAGAACTGAAGATATAGGACTGATTTACACTATCTATGTCTAAGTTTTCAATCAATTCTATATTTTCTATTGAATTGGTGACTACAGCAAGGTTCTCATCATTAAATTCGATGATGTCTGTTTCCTGTTCCTCCTCAGCAGCAGGTTCTGATTTGGCTGCTGTGATAATATACTTTTTTTCGGCATTATTAAAAACATCTGTCAGCCTGCGCCGAATAAGGCTTTCTTTTCTTGATTTAAATTGGTTTAAATTGGGATATTCGAGATGATTGATATTGAGATATAAGGATATTTTATATTCAAAACCTGACATTAAATTTATTTGAGATGAATAATCGTATCCTTTAATTTTGCCTTGGTCTATATGGAGTAAATTGTTTAAAATGTTTCCTTTCCATTGCAGCACAAATGCATCGCGCTCTAAGTTGCTTCCTCCAATATAAGTATTAAAATACTGTAGTATAGGATATATACTTAGTTTACGATTAAAACGTCCTAGTAAATGATCTAATATTTTATTCTTTCTATCGGTATAGATTTCTGGTGTTTCTACAGCGTTTAGCAATGCTTTTATATAGCCGTTATCTTCATCATTCTTAAACTTTTCCCACTTCATTTCGTTTACAAATGAATCGCGATTATCTCCATTTTGATTGAATTCTTTCAATATATCCCGAATATCAGGAACATTGTAAAGATCTTGTGTATAATATGATTTTTGATTGTTCGTACTTAAATCAGTCGAATAAAGATTGCCCAGATTGGCTAATTGTGCCGAATAATTGGCAAGTATTTGTTCAAAAAAAAGCAGATATGTTTTGAGTTGCTTTGCTATAGCTTTACGTTCTTTCGATTCAGATTTAGATAATCCGTTTGGTCCTATTCCATAAATAGCAGGAAAATAGTTTTGTATAGAATAATATCTTCCTACATCTTTGTAAGTACCTGCTTTAATATTACGATCTTGTTTTTTGTTTGCATACTCCTTTCGTATTTGAGTTTTTAAAGGCTCTCTATGATCATACAAATCTAAAAAAACGGCTTCATTGATGGTAATACGGTAATCATCTGAATATAATTTTACATGTTTTAAGAAAGTAACTTTGTCTAAATAAGCAAAATGATCTTTCTCTAATTTAAAAGGCTTACTATCACTTTTTTCTACTCTATCATTCTCACTAAATGTTGTGATAGTATCAAAATTGTCGTCATTTTCTATTGTTAAATTTTGAATATAGCTTACTCCATCTAATATGGTTATGGTATTGGTAACATCTATAGGATCTATTTCTGTTGCAATTGGCTTTAATTCTCTTTCCAGTATAATACCGTTGTTTAATAAAGGTCCGTCATAAATTTGCTCAATGGTATACCCCATGTCCAGCAATTCTGATTTAGAGTAAAACCGAATTTTTGGATTTAATAAAGATTCTATCTTATTATAAATTCTAAGCAGTATTTGCTCCGGAGCTGAAGTGTATTTAATACTTATATTGGCATGTATTGCTATTTTCTGGCATTTAAGGATAACAATATCTCCCATTACATCTTCGCAGATATTGCGTTTAGAGAGTGTTAGTTTTCTAATTCTTTCTTTAAACTCTTCTTCTGCTTCGTTATCTGTAACAAACTGATTGGTTATTGTTTCATTGGCTCTAACCACAATTCGATACAATCCTTTTATGTAATGATTACTATGTAGCGAAAGAATCGGATTAAACATGATATTGTTTACTTCTTTAACTTTATCTAAAATAATTTTTCTAAAGTCATTAACCGTTACAGGATTACAGGTCAGAATATGTTCTTTTTCAAAAAAAGCATGTTGGTTTCTGTTTATGAGCCCTCTTTGATTGGTTAGAATATCTTCGGTACTTAATTTTGTTTTATAGTGCAAATCAGTTAGAGCAAAACATAATTGTTCTAAAATGGTTATCCCCGGATCATGAATGTTATAGTCTGTCCATACATGTCCTGTTAGTCTTTGTACTAAATCAATTGCCTGTTTTAAAATAACTTCAAAATCAGCTTCAGGATCTATGTTTTTACTTATAATCCGAGGTTCAATCATATTTTTAAGTATTCTATATTCTAAAGATGTAATTAAGTTCTTTTGTTCTGGTTTTGCTTATCGGTAAAACCTTCTTGTTTTTTTGGATAATAACAATTCGTAGGTACAAAAAGTTCATCATTCCAAAGTTCACATATCGTGTAATAAATCATGGCTCCGGAACCAAAATTCGAGTTAGAGCGCATTTGTAGCTTGTAATTATGCGTGGTTCCGTGCCAGCGTAAATTCAATTTATTCCAAATCGACCAAAATGATCCATAATAAGCGCGGGTTTTTCTAATCTTAGATTGCGATTTTCCAAATGTGCTCAATGCTGTTGCATGCATGATAGAAAACTTTCCGGAGTGTTTTATTCCAGCACGGGCCACAATTTCAAAAGCCTGACAATTGTCTAATTCAGGAGTAATATCGTGCCATTCTCCATTGGCTGGGATTTCTTTCTTTGTGTTATAAGTTCCTGTTCTTCCTTTAGAGGCAGTGAAACCATTAACATCTAGTTTAAAACTATTTTTACTTTTATTCCCTATTCCTAAACTCCCATCATTATGAAAGTAAAAGGTTTTTTCTTCTTCTGTTGCTTCAGATTTCAACGTATCTGAACGAAACTTCAGACTTGGTTTGTCTAGTAAATCTTTTTCTACATAGAAAAATGGTTCTAAACGATCAATGTTTTTGTAGAAAGTAATTAATTTAGATGACGTTCCTAAAGAAGTGATACTATAGCCATTTTCCTCGTCTTTAGATATACCATCATCATGCTGTATAATTACAGAATCTATTAGTGATTTAAAATGTGTTTCGTTAGGAATTCTGCCATTTCTAAAATATTCTATTAACTCAGCTCTTCCGTGTAATTTTTTTATCTCGTTGTCTGCCATGTTTTTAAATGTTATGATTAATAATAAAATTAAAAAGTTCATCATCATCTTCATAATCCGAATAGGAAGGATTGTTGTTTTGCGTTTGTATAGCTGAACCATCTTCGATTAAGAGCTCCTCTCCTACTATGAAATTATCAATACCCAACTGCGTGGCCGTATTATGAACTGGTTTTTCTAACACCTTTAGGATATGGTAATCTGAAGGTACAAATACCGAAGCTGGAGAAGAACATTCTATATATTTGATATCATTTAAGGCGCTGTCAATCATTTTTGAAATTAAAATATTGTCTGATGATTGTCTCTCTTTGTAAAAATGAATTAACGAAAAGCCGGTTACGTATTCAATGTAAGGTCGTGTTTTAATAAACAGTAACAAATCTGATTTGTAAATACGATCTCCTATTTTAAAATCATCATACTTATCATAAAGCCAGGGCGCTATATAATTATTGATTTCTTTGGTTAGTTTTCGCAAATAATTCCCGGAATCCTCTTTTGCCTTATCCGTTAAAACAACTTCACAAACTACTTTTACTCTTTCATAAATAGGATTTCCAACTTCTATTTTTATAAAAGGAGAAATGATTTTATCAAGAAATGACTTTACATCAAAAAGTGTTAACAAACTTACTCTGGGAACATCTTTAAAGGGATGATTGTTTCTGGATTCTTTAGGAATTAATACTAAATGCAAATTGGTTCCTTCTACAACTTCATAGCCTTCTATTTCTGTATTAAAGCATTTTACCATCATTATTTCAGGAAATTTTTCTAATACAACTTGTGCAATATCTCTGTTCTGAACAGGTCTTTGTTTGTGTCTTAGCCTTTCGCTTACTCTTGTATAAAATTTATCTGTACTTTCCGGCGGTTCTCCGTTTATAGAGCTAAACAGCTGCCATAAAGCACTAACGCCTTTAATTGTTTTTTCGAATCCTTTAATGGAGTATGGCGGAATAGAAACATTCTTTTTGGTATGATTTTCAGGTAAATATTTCCTTGTCGCAACAACGCCATTACAAGCAATACCCAACAAATTGGGTTTAGTCGCAACCCCATCAACAGTGGTTGCCTTGATCCAAAACAAATCAGGATTCATTATCGTATTTCCGGATGGAATTCCAGATGGAGCAAAAAGCCTTATGATACCTGAACCCATAAAATCATTAGTGGTATCAAAAATAATGTCTTTGCCTGAAAAAGGAATCCAGGTATTGTTTTTAAGGTAACTCCATATTAATTCTGTTTTTTGTAATGTATAATGAAAACTAGAATCTTCGAATTTAAACAGGAGATTGAGTTCTGATTTAGGCTCAACATCCTTTAAACCAATGCATAAATTATCGTAATCTAAAAATTCAGGCATAAATTTAGTATGCTTTTTATACTTATTGGGATAGATATACTCATAACCAAACGGATAATCATGAATGAGCTGAATTTTGCAATTTTCACGATTTGCCGCTCCGTCAAGAATTTCTGAATACTCAAGCGAATAATCTATTGCTATTGATTTAATAATCGGAATAATGGGCTGATTAGGCAGCGTTTTTTTTAATGCTTTTTTTTTCGCCTGGCTCATAACTGCTTCGGGGAAAATTTTAGTAAAAATGTCCTGCCCAAATGCTTCTTGCGGAGAAGATAGTTCTAATCTTAAAGTTCCATCTACGGCAAACGGGTTATTATTGTCTGAAGCCACAAGCGATGGCTCATTAATAAAATCCAGCTTACTAAAATCTATTTTATCGATTACAGTAAAATCGCTTAAAAAACCATTATTGTTAATCATAAACAATTCTTTTTGCTGCTGGTTCTTGGTGTTTAAATATAAGTTTTGTGTTTTTAGCGCTTTAATACTAACAGCAAAAGAATTGTTTTGAAAAGGATTGGGATATTCTTTATAATAATTTTCAAATCCGCCGTACTCTCTGGGTAAATTCAGCCAGCTGATATTTATGGAGAAATCTTTTAAGTAGCGGTTAAAAACATTCGTGTTCTTGATATCCAGAAACGAACCTAATATAGGTTGTGGCCCAAAAATCTGGAAAGGACTTGTGGGACTTACCAAACCAATACTGTTTTGCAAGAGTAACGAACGAAATCCTTTTACCTCACTTTTAATTGTAACACGATCTATTACTATGTCCTGCAAAAAACTATAAGCATAGTGTTTGCTAAAATTATTTAGTCCTATGCGAACTATTGGAAATTTAGAGTCAAAATTGAGATTATGAATTCCCTGATTGTAATTGTCAATTGGCTCATCGGCTACATTCAATTTCAAAATAATCTCAATTGATTCTGCTCCGTTAGGTGCTGGATCAAATTTTACAAAATATTTTTTTATGCTTTCCCAGCCTTTTGTTGAAGTATAGGTTATAACAAATGCGCTTGATAAAAGTTCATAAATAATCGTTTCAATTGTTTTTTTACTTTTTTCAGATTGATCTGCTTGACTACCATATTTGTTTGCATTAATAGTATCTCTGTAGGCAAAAAAGTAAGCCTTTACTGCTTCAAAACTTTTCGATTCTAATTTAAATTTTATGTTAATGGTTCTTTCTCCTTCCGGTAAGTACAAAAGTGGTGATGCGATGTATATTCCTAAATTCGAATTATCCATCGTTCGCATATTTCCCAGCTTTCCTTGTTGATCTTCGCCAAGACATGGCCATGAAATATAACTATCCTTGTTTTTTTGATAGTCTGCTACCGAAAAAACCTTTGGAGAAGCCTGATAAACCTGATTTTCAATTATATTATCTATTTCAATATTTTTGGAAGCCACTTGTGCAAACTGACTAACAAAAATAGTTTTGATCTCTACTATTGCAGCATTAGATAAAGTAATAGGGTTATTTAACTCATAAATTATAGGATGCTCTTCATTTGGAATCTCTGCTATTAATAATTCTGAAGGTGAAATTTCTAATCGCTTTATGCCTATTTCCGGTTCAATAATTATGTTAAGCTGATCCCGGTGTCCTTTTTTGGGCTTTAATTCTAAAACATCTTTGTAATAATATTCTAGGTGTCTGCGATTAAAATCATTAATTTTTACTTGTGCTGATTTATACAAATCCAAAAAGCTGATCAATAAACCTATCTGTGGCAAAAATTGGGCATCTAGTATATTATTTCCTGAAATATAGGATTTTGATGCTCTTACTAAATCATTAAATTTGGCAATAACAGATTCAAACAAAGTGGCTAAAAAGCGGATAGATCCGTTTATTTTTTCCTTATTAGAACTTTCTAAAAGCATTGGTAAACCAATCTCATCTTTTTTTTTATGCCCTGATAATTTTCGGGATGGATCAGGATTTCTGAAACTGATAAATACTAAAGAAGCCTCTTCGCAATAATTTTTTAATTTGGCTGCTTCTTCATTTGCCGATTGAATATTCATTAATACCTCTCCTAAATCATTAGGTAAAGGCAAAGCATTTAATAAGTTCTGCAGTTTTGATAATTGGGTAATTACATCAAATAAAAAATCAATTAATTTTGTCAATTTGTTTAATCGCTCAGAAAGCAGATTACTATGACTATCATGTTCAATTGCTTTTTTTATGGTACTAAACTGACTGCTTATATCTACAACATTTATTCTGCTGATTAACAAAGCGGCGATATAAGGATCATTATGCAGAAAATCTTCCCAGGTTCCGTCTATCTCATTTGTTTGCTCGTTATAATAATTAAACTGAGCTGAGATTTTATGAATATAACTGATCATTTCTGGAATATCCCGTGAATCTATTTTAAAATAATCAGGCATCAAAGTATCAAGCATGCGCTGCGACTGGCTTAGCCCCTGATTTGATGTCATAAATATCTCGCTGCTCATATTTTTTATTATAAATTAGTTCCCTCAAGGAGATAAAAGGGAAATACAATATTGTGTCTTGTGTTTGTTATAATGATTTTATAATTGACTTCAATATGCAATACTCCATCGAGTTCGTTACGTGTAACTACTTTGGCATCAATAAAATCTACCCGGGCTTCAAAACTTAAAATTGCCTTACTAATGGTATTATTTAAACCTGTAACAAAAGAGGTATCATGCCGTTCGAACATAAATTTTCTGAGATTACAGCCATATTCAGGTCTCATTAATCTTTCGCCGGGATCTGTACTCAATAAAATGCGGAGACTTTCTGCAATATCGGTTTCATCTGATACCAATGTTACATTTTTAGTTTCTTTGCTAAACGAAGGAGGAAATTTCCATCCTGTTCCTAAAAATGATTTTAGTTCCATTGTTTATCCTCCTATTAAAACAGTTGGCAAGCCCAGTACAATTGAGCCTCCATGTGCCGTTGTATCTCCCATTCTGGCGGCAGGCATACCACAAATAAGCACTGTAGTTGAGCCTTTTACAATACTATCCGGAGGTCCTACACATACGAGCATATCGCCTACTCGTGCGGCAGGTAAAGAACCTATTAATACGGTTGGAGCACCGGCCACAATTGGCCCGCCTACATGTGGTATTGGTGGTAATCCCGGGGTTATCATTGGACAAGTATGCATATCTGTTATTCTTGCAGCTGGAGCTCCCATATTTTTATATTTAAATTAATTAATCATTACTATTGCGCCTTTTACAGTGGTTTGTCCGCTGGCAGATAATTCTGCTGTAGCAGCTCCTTTGGCAACAAATCCTATGCTGGCATTATTATTTATATTTAAACCTGTTGTTTTCACATCCATTTTGGCCTCAACTTCAACATTTTGTACTGCTGTTAAAGAAATTTTTCCTTTTGCATTTAGAACAATGTCTTTAGAACTTTGTATAGAAATACCATTTGAGTCCATTGTAATCGCATTGGTATGCTGGTCTTTTATTTCTATAGATTTGGCATCATCACTAAAAGTGATGTAATTTCCTCCCGGTGTTTCTAATTTGAGTATCTTTTTTTCATCATCAAATGTCATTTTGAGCTGACTTTTTGTAATGATTGTTTTAATATAATTATTATTATCAGCTGCTGTAACCGCTGCGGCTTTAGCAGTACTATACAATGAACCTAAAATAACCGGATAACGCGGATCATTTTCTAAAAATCCTATTATAACCTCGTCTCCAACTTCTGGTAAAAATCCCGCTCCTGCCTTATCTGTAGCATGAAAATTAGCCATTCGTGCCCATATTCCGTCTTGATTCTCTGCATTGCTGGGTAATGTGATTAAAATTCGAAATTGAGAATCCGGGTCACCAAATATTTTTTTCACTGTAGCAACCTGTAAACCATTGATGGGTGGCAACTGACCCATCGCATCAGGATAAGAGAAATTTTTATTCTCGTAAGCAAACTTTTCATCAAGCCCAAATTTTACTCTGGTAGTCCAGGTTCCGCTTTCTAAAACATGATTCACCATCGTAACATAAGCATTTCCGCTAAAACGATCTCCCACTCCTTCCAATTCGATTATAGTATTAGGCTTTACTGTTGCATTTCCCATAAAACTTACCATGCCTCTTAAAGCAGCCAATCTCATTTTTAATAAACTGGCATTCGCCCAAACCGTTAAATCTTCATTTGTAAGAGGTGTATTTGAAGTGAGTTTCAACTCTTTTTGATTTAGCTTTCCAGATAATGTCTTCGCACTCAAATTTCCTTGTGCATTTAGAACAGGTTCTGCAGCACTCGACACTAATAAACTTTGCTGTTTAATATCCCAGCTACTTACTTGTAAAGTTACAGGTTGTTTTTCTGCAGATAATTCTGCATCAAATGAAAGTATAGATTCTCCAAAACCAACACGCAGGACTGCAGTTCCGCCTACTTTTGGTTTTCCAATTATAATTTCGTCACCATCTAATGAAATAACAAAACCATTAAAATCGGCACGTGCTAAAATAAAATCCCAATCTGAAGCTAGTTTTTGAAACATTGCTTCAGAAACTGGTGTGGTTGCTTCAATTGTAGCTGTTAAGCTGTAATTTCCGGCAATAGTATTCATAATAGCACTATCGGTTTTACTGCTAAATTGCGCTTCCATTTTATTGTAACACATGGTAACCGCTTTGTGTTTGCAGGTAATAATTAAGGCAAAAGGCTCTCCATCGCTAATACGGATTGCTTGTTTTACAATTACGCCTTTAAAAATTGATGTTTCTGCATCTGATCCATAACCTGCAGTAATTTCGATTGTATTACCAGGGATCAAATCGGCGCTTTCACTAATAGGAAAATCAGCAGACTCTACTGTTCCATCAATAAGACTAATTTCTGCATACGATATCCTGTTTAATTCATGGGTAATATTTACCGATTCTACAGGATACCAGTCTTTTATAGGACTCCCGTTTATTTTAATCGTTAATCGTAATGTAGGATCAGAAATATCTAATGGTGATTTTACTGGCATTTATTATTATTTTTTTATTGGAGGAAAATACAATTGATCTCCTGGTTTTATGGCATTTATACTAGTAAGATTATTTATTTTTGCAACTTCCATATAATAGGAACTGTCTCCGTATATTCTAAAAGTCATTAAAGGCAACGTATCTCCAGCTTTAACAGTACGAATATGTGTTAAGTCTGGCGAACTCTTTTTAGCTTCTTTAGCCACGGTAACAAAATCGGTTGTTCCAGCGAGCATAAGCTCAATTGAAGCCCGAAGCGCTGTACCATCTTCTTTAAATAAATTATAGCTTACATTTAATGCTTTACAAACACAAATCATAGATAAACTTCCCCAAACTATGGTGAGGTAATTAGGTCTGTGCTTTAAACCATTATAAGAATAAGTAAGCTGTTTAATTTTTTTAATATAATCGTCTACGTCTAAAATACCTTTGGGTAATGGCACAACACCAGTACCATCAGCAATTAATTTCAAGGTCATGTCGTTTCCTACTAATGCCTGAAAAATAAGAGTTCTATCGTTTTGCCCAATTACTTTTGGAGCATTATACTGCGCCTTATATTTACGGGTATACGTGTTCGGATTAAACATGGCTTCTATTGGTTCGCCTACAGAACTTGTACATTCGGGATCAGAAAAAGCTTCTATTTTAAGTTTAAGTAATGCCATATTATCTTTCTGATTTTTTTTCTAGTCTGGCAATAACCCTTTCTGTACACTCTTTTATAATCTGCCTTTTCAGATCTGATAAATTATGATTTTCTATAGCGTCGGCAGCTTTATGATCATCAACGATATTAACTTTTATGACTAATTCACGAATTTCAATTGGCATAGCCTTAGTTTTATATAATTATAATTAAAAAATCCTCGTAAAATAACTATACGATAACTCAAGTGTTTCTATAACAATAGCATTGTCCTGAGCCTTTAAATCGGATATTTTTAAAGCAACAGGATAGGCAGCATTAAATGACCATGAAGCAATTGGAGCCCCCGTTTCATCTAATAAATTTACAATTACCGTTTTGGTAATAAAATTAAAAGACTCGATAGAATTTTTGGCCCACAAAATGAGATCTGAATTTAATACCATTCCTCTTTTCAAGATTAAATTGTCATATTTAACAGGGTTTGGTAAGCGATGTTCGAATCGATTCTCACCACCTTCTTTTATGCTTTCGACTCCCAATTTGGCTCCAATTCCGGTTACTTCCTGAAAACTGCCTTCGTAAACACCGGAAATTCCTACAACATTTACTTTAAAAGAAAATGCTGCAGGAAAAAATGGTGGTGTTTTGGGAACGTATGCCATTTAATTATTTAACGATAGTTAACTTTTCGTGTGCCAGTTCTATTGATTCGACTGCTACTTCATTTCCGTCTGATTTCATATCTGTAACGGTGATCTTAACAGGGAATGCATTGGCTAAAGTCCAGCTCATGGCTACTTCGTTTTTTTCATCAAGCAGGCTTATAGTTATGGTCGATCTTTTGTAGGTGTTCATAGCAATAATATTGTACTTATCCCATAATGCCTTATCGCCTAAAAACATACCTTTTTTTAAAGTTACATTTCCAAATTTTTGTATCCCCGGCATTTTTACTGTAGAGTATACTTTACTGCTGCCGCCGCGATATTCTATCACCTGTGTTTCTGATGATAAACCTGTTACCTCCTGAAAAATTAGTTCTGCATCGTCCCATTTTACCTGAAATGAAAATTTAACTAAAGGCCAGGTGGCCGCTGATTGTGTTGAACCATCTTCTGCCATAATAAATATATTTTAAATTGATTATAGTTAATTTTAAGATTGCTGCATTTGCTGCTGGAATGTTATGATAATAAACTCAGCAGGACGTACAATTGCTACTTTTACAGTAATTAGCATTTTTCCGTCTAAAATATCAGTAGGTGTCATAGTAGAACCTAAACCTATCTGAACATCAAATGCCTGCTCAGGAACTGCTCCAGCCAGAGCACCTTGCTTCCATAAATTGGTTAAGAAATTAGACATCATGCTTTTTACCGTTACCCATGTATTGGCATCATTAGGTTCAAATACATAAGATCGTGCTGCCAGTTTTAAGGATTGCTCAATCATGATTAAGGTTCTCCTAACATTAATGTAGCGCCAATCCTGACTATTACCATCTAGAGTCCTTGCACCCCAGACTAAAGTTCCAATACCCGGAAAAGTACGAATAACATTAATTGATTTTCCTGCAACAACATCAACATTGAGACTCTCCTGCTGTTCGCTCGAAATATTTACTGATGGGCCATTTACCATACTCACAGATACATTTGCAGGAGATTTCCAAACACCGCGGCTGCTATCTACTGCGGTATAAATACCTGCCATCGCAGCACTTGGCGGAAGCTCATTTAATTTTGCCCTGATTTCTTCGAGGATGTTTGTATATGTTGGACTGGTAGCTTTAAGCGATTGATGATAATTTAGTTTATCATTATCTGAAGGAAAAATTACTTTTTCTGAAAGATCATTAATTGCTTTCGCTAGTTTTTTCTCAGCATCTTTTACTTTATCAGCATCTACTGTAGCTGCATTACTTAAAGTTTCTAATTCCTTTTTTGCTGCTTCTTTTGCTTTTAATGCTGTTTCTTTTGTTAAAACTAAAGCTGCTTCCGCATCGGTTTTGGCTTTGTCTAATGCTTTTATAGCCTCGCTTTCATCTGTAGCTGCTGTTAAATCTGCTACGGCTTTTTCAGCTTCTTTAACCTTGGCATCATCAACTGGATCTGCACTTTGCGCAGCCGTTAAATCTGCTTTTGCTTTATCGATTGCTATTTTTTTTGTGTTGGCTTCTTCTAATTTTGCGTCTTCCAACGCTTTTTCAGCTGCTTCAACTGCTTTTATGGCTTTGTATACTACAGGAGGGTTTTCTTCTGCAACTTCGATAGCTGTTTTGTATATTTTAATAATATTTAAAGCCGCTTCTTCTTTCTTAGGCAGTATAGCTCCCAGATCTATAGTATCATCCAGATTTTCAAAAGTTACTTCGCCAGGCTGCACCACTCCTGATTTAAGCCACGGATAATAAGCTGCTCCATATTTTAAATCATTCATTCCTATACCTTCACGAAAACTTTTAACAATAGGTAATGTATCTTCAGAAGGCAGTTGTCTTACCAAATCAAAAAGTCCAAAACGACTTTGCATGGCTGCACAATGACTTAAAATTTTGGTATAAATCGAATTGTAACAGGCTTCTCCTAATGCAATTGCATCCGGAACAACTACAAGTGTAGGCTCGAATTCCTTTTTCAGAATTTCAAAAGGATCTAATTTTGTTGTAGAACCTAAAAAGTCGTCTGCTTTAATCTCTAAAGTAGTTTTATCTTTAAAAGTATCAACCGTTAAGATATAACAAGGACCTCCGCCATTGGCATAAAATAAACGAATAGAATTAAACAAATACAACGTATTATCTTTGTTTATTTCGACCACTTTATTTTTACCATCTAAGGAAAAAGTTTCTTGTTTGATCGCTGGATTAGCATCAACAATTTTAAATTTCGCTTTAAATCCACCGCCAAAACGCTCCACATATTCAGCAAATGAGGTAACTCTGGTTGGGATATTTACTAATGTTTTACCATTCCATTCAGCTTTTTCAGTATAGCCGATAAAAACAGGAATAGCAGTTTCTACTGATACCGCAGAACTAGGAAAGGCGTTCTTTTCATCAATATAAACACCGGGGGTCATAGGGTTTTTTATCATAAATTATATGTGTTAGTTTAGTAAATAAAAATTTCTGAATAATACTTTTTATCGTTTTTATTCTCTGTAATTGACGATATATGCTTTGTGTCAGGAACCGGAAGCGCATTAATTAAAACATTAAATGTGCTTTCTTCTTCTTTATAATGATCAACTAATTTAAAATACTGGTCGGGTCTTTGTTTATGACCAATCGGTAATAAAGAAACAAAACTTATTCCCTCTCGATTATCCGGAAGTGTAATGTTTCCGGGACCTTCAAATGCAACATCTTTTCCTACAATTGCTAATTGAGATAAATTTTTAAAATGATCACCCACAATTATATAACGCCAATAACTTTCTATCTCTCTAAAATGTACCACATATTCTGTTTGTAAATCATATCGCAATTGCAGCTCTATGATCCCAAATGGTTTTCTTAAAAACTTTTGCCCAAACGTACTCTCTTCAACAGTATCTTCAACTGATACAAATTCTTCATTATGTAAATTTTTAATACTAAATCTTTCTTTTTTTCCTTCGAAATTGTTAAAATGATAAAAGTTTGAATCCCAATTTTTTACTTCACAATCTGTATAATTAAAAAAATACGGATCGTTTAATACAATATGAAATCGTAAAACAAAATCATCCAGAATATCGTTTCTTTTAATCTTTTCCTGATTATTGAATGAATTAAAAAGTAATTTAAAACCATTATTGAATGACTTAAACAGAAGCCCCGACCTTAAAAAAAAATGATGAGTATTATGATCTGGCTGTACACTAAAACATTCTAACTTATTGCTTAAAAAATAGCGATGCTTAAATTCTACTTGTGTTAATATTTCGTATTCAGCAATCACTTTATCCTTTTATTTAATTTGATTTTGATTGTCAACTTTTGATACTCCGGGTCTAAACTCTCTTACTACAGATTCATCAAACTGCAGCATGCGTATTTTATATAAAACTGACGGCATATATTTGGCCCCCAACAACGACCACAAATTACTTAATGCATCCATGCCCATATCTACAATCTCAATGCTTAATTTCTCCAGTTTAGGATCCATATTAGGTGTATTACTATTTGTAAAAACATTTTTGCCTTGAAAATAGGCCATTATAAATGATATAAAACGTAATGACTCTCCATAGTTATAACTACTAAAGTAGGCAGAAAATAAAACGTAAATATTAATCTGCAAAGGTGCGTTTTGGTTTCCAAAAGAGTTTGTTACTGCTTTTGATGGTAATTTTTGTAATGTTTCTTTTTCTAAATTAACCAGTGTAATTACTATTTTATTTTCTCCGGGAATTGCAACAGTACCATCGGCATTAATTAATCCTGACAATACAACTTTCTCTTCTGCGATGCTCAATTTTAGTTTAAAGAAGTCATTTAATTCTTCAGCCAGACACGTTAGAGCTTCATAAATCATAGTAATTTTTGGTATTTTATAATCTATTACAAATCAAACACATACAATTCAAATTTTAACAAACGTAGTATTTCTTTTTCAAAAAAAAAATTTTTTACAATAAAAATAAACAATCTTTTATTTACAAATAACATTGAAAACACATAAATTACTGACTAACAGTTATTTAAATAATTTCGTGTTAATTTATTATAAAAAAAATAACATAACTACAAATTTTCAATCCTATTAAAGTGTATTTTTGAAAAATTTTAAATATTCATCAAAAACAAATAATCAACCTTTTTAAATC
>Ga0194135_10000110_pt1 | contig 46229 bp, 47 predicted proteins | sample LitLau_LLRF_2013_FD_134024 | JGI IMG/M metagenome (GOLD analysis project Ga0194135, IMG submission 134024) | Freshwater sediment microbial communities in response to fracking from North America - Little Laurel Run_MetaG_LLRF_2013 (version 2) | ecosystem: Environmental > Aquatic > Freshwater >...
ATATTCTTCAGGAGATGAAATGTGCATGAAAACGAGTAAACATATTAGCCAATTTTTAGTGTGTTACAACATCTTGCAAGAATTATTTAGTTAACAATAATAATGAGTAATAATAAGCTGACGTTATTATCTTTTTTGAGTCTCATTATCTGAAGCCAGATTCAGAAGACACGCAACATATACTAAACTTTTTTCCTTTGTTCTGGAGTTCCTCCTCAAGTGTAGACTTTTTTGTGCCTTCCACACCACAATCATAGGTCTACAGTAGTCTACACCATACTCCTTGGATCGTAATGGAAGAATAACTCATTGTTATAATATGTTTTATTGAAGAGATAAAAGTCATGGAGGCTGGATAATTTTTGCGAGATTGTTGAAGAATATATATTCCTCAATGTGTACACCTACTTATACAGATATATCTTATGTACTTGCGAAGCTTATTTAGTGTATCTTCTATATGTGTAAAACGTGTGATATTTTATGACCAGGAGACCTTGATCTGAGTCTGTGTATATGCTGCTGGCTAGTGGTGCACTACCTTTGAAGACATTACCTAAGCTAACTAAGTAAGAAGAAGCAGGACTACTACTACTACTACTATGGTCACACGGAAGGTCACTCATCGATTCAGGAAAACTTCGGCTGCCCATCCTCCTTCACAAGAAAGCAAGTTAATTGCATCAATTTAACTTTAAGACTGTTTGCCCCATTGAAAGGATATTTTACTTTTCATTTCACGCTACTATTCCACCAGTTCAGGTGCATCGTGCATGAAGTTCCCTATATGTAGACTTCCTCGGTGGTGGAATATACACATTTTAACTTCATCCCTTTCTATCTGCTAGCTACTACTATACATAGATTAAATCTGTTCATGGTGGAATCTCACTACTCTCTTTTCAACATTCTACTCGGGATATTTATTTATAAATTGTGTTTCGTTTCCCAATCTTGAAGTGTCTGAAGAAGAAGAAGAAGCTCTACTGGCCAAGTTTAAAATGGGAAAAAACACAGTTTCTTCGGGTGGGGGAAGTGGTGGTGCAGCCGGCTTTTTTACACGAACTTGGAACTATATTATCGTCTATGTTACGGCTATGAAATGGAGTGTTCTCGAAACTTTCACTCGACATCGCAAAGTTAACTTGGAAGGTAATTTAATTTCGTAATTCATATGAGTCACACATTTCATTCTGAAACTATCGCGCTGGTTAGGAAGATTTTTTTTCCTTTTTAATCTCTGTAAAGTCTTGAATCATGTTAGAAGGTTTGATATCTGGATTGATTTGCAGCAATGCAAAAGCGATCAGGAAGCACAGCCGTGATTACTGGAGGAGCAAGAGGAATTGGATCAGAAGTTGTGAAGCAGTTATTAGCCCTGGACATGCACGTCATTATCGGTTAGATTCCTCAGGCTTAAATCATTTTGGTTTCCTGTAAGAATTCATGTTTTTGTTGTAGGCTGTCGAAAAGAAAGCAACGGTCGTAAATTAGCAGAGCGTTTAAGAGATGATGGAATTCAAACCGGAACTATTGAAGTACTCAGTCTTGATCTCAACTCATTCTCGTCGGTTAAAGCCTTCGCGAAAGAATTGCTAGACAGAAATATTCCCATCAACATTCTCATCAATAACGGTAAGGAACTCATGATCAGTTAAAATTGTTGCTGTAATTTACACGTGGGAATTGTGGTTTTTACTATCCCATATACTTGTATTTTCTTTTTTATAGCTGGAATCATGTTTGACCCATATCAAGTATGACTACTACATCATGCTTATATATGCTCAAAAAATCACATCATCACTAAACTTTTGATTTTTATGTAAAGGTTACAAATGACGGATTTGAATCTCATCTTCAGACTAATTACTTAAGCCACTTTCTTCTGACACATTTGCTGCTTCCTCTTTTGGAAGCTGGAGGAAGTCCTTACAGAGCCAGCCGTGTTGTGAATGTCTCATCTGTCGCTAGCTTTGGTGGAAAAATAAATTTCGATGACCTTAATATGCAGTAAGTGATATTGCCAAATCGTCAAGTTTTATTATATTGATGAGCTTGCGAGTCCAAATAATGTGACGACTCTTATCCATCACAGCAAAATGTATTGCAAGCACATGGCCTACATGAGCTCCAAACTGATGCAAGTCATCTCTGCTAAAGATCTTAATGCTCGCTTCAAAGCAGACCATATTCCGGTACGCGTGTATTCCCTTCATCCTGGAGTAGTTGATTCGGATCTTTACAACAATGTACCAATCATAAAGATGTTCCATTGCCTTCTAAAACCATTTTTTAAAGTAAGGACTTTTAAATATGTTGACATTTGTAATCAGTGCCTTGTGGAATCTTCAATGAAAGTGGATTTTAATTCTTTTTAGACTACTGAACAAGGAGCCGACGGTATCGTGTTTGTAGCTATTTCTCCAGACTTAGAAAACGAAGGAGGCGATTTCTACTGCAACTGCCAGAAACAAAGTCCGAACCCTCTTGTACTTGACCCATCAGTTCAACAAAGGCTGTGGAATGTTTCCCAATCACTCGTCGGTTTGAAGCCGAAGCCTAACGAAGATACAATCGAAATAACTTCTCTGTCTTAAAACGATGCATGCATATTTTGATATTTGTGATAGAATAACGATATTACTTCGAATCCTATTTAATATGTTACCCTCTTGACTCTTTTAACCTTTTTCAAACATTTTGTACAGTTGCCGTACAATGTGACTACATTATATGACTCAACGAGCAGTACACATTTTTGTAATAAATTTTTATATTATGATAACAAGGTTCCAGTTGGGTTTATTCCGAAGTTATATACCTGTATATAAATTCCTTATGAAGTCTCCTCCTTCCATCAAAATGCAATAATTTAATTTCTGTATAACAGTAACACTGGTTAAATACTTTTGTACTAAGCTCTACGTGATAAAGCTTTAGAAGAATAGCCTAAAATCAGAGTAGTTTATTCCAGCAGAAGCTTCTTTCTGCTTTTGGTGCTTAACTCTTTGGTCAGGTGGAGGAATATCTTCTTCTTCGTAATCTCCTTCAAAGCTTCCTTCTGCTTCGTCGCTGTTAAATTCTTCGTCATCATTTGCGACTGTTTCTCTTTCATTATTTCCCTGAGGTCTGTTTTTCTCAATATTTTCTTCGCTTATCTCCTCATCGACTCCTTCGTCCTGTTCTCCACTTTCTCCACGATCTTGCTCCTCATCACTATCTCTCCCTTCATCCTCTTCATCTTCTTCGCTTTCAGTTGGCTTCTTTCCTGGCTTTGATACTTGCTGAGTTGCATTAGGGAAGACATTATAAGTATCAAACGGAGAAAATACTACAGGTTTCCTGGGATCAGTAACTACTGGTTCTGATGGAAATGGAAGGGGTCCAGGGTGTCGGATTTGAGGAACTGGAGGCTTCTTAGCCTCTGGCTTCTTCACTCCTTGTTTACTCGATGGAAGGATGGGATAAGGAAATACAGGTGGGTATGGCTCTCCAGGGTTGATTACGATCGGCCCAGGTCTTTGGATGTGGATTTGTTTTTTACCTGACCCACTTCCGGGTCTGATGTTGGGATGTTGTATGGGTCTTTGTGCTCCTGGTGGCAGAGGAGGCCCAAAGTTAAACTGACCGTTATTAGGAAGATGAGCAGGACGGTATGGAACAGGAGAAAAGGCATCGTCTTGAGGTTCGAAAGGCAGCTTATCATCTGGTCTGAGAGGTTTCTTGTTCAATTCCTCTTTACTAGGGAAGTATGGCTTCACTTTGATGCTCCTGAAAACCCATTCTTGATTTGGAGACCAAGCAACGCAATCGTGTTCCTCTACTTTCCCATTATCCCTAAAACACAATCCAGTGGTAAGAATACAAGTGAACCCTTGTACATCTTCATTTGATAACCATATATACACTCCAGCTTACGCTTTATAAAGACACTTGTTGTTCCAATCATTCTTGATCAAATATCTTCCTCTGTACACACTCTCAATTTTCCAAACTCTCCGTACAGGATGGGATGAGGTGGAAGTGTGCATGTCGAAAGTAAGAGGATTCATGTTCTGGTGAACTCGAGGGATGATTTCGTAATCTGCCAGCGCAACCTGAATGTACAAAATGTATTATAAGGTATAAAAATACACGCATATCTGGACCTCCTGTGTTGGATTAAAATGATGCAATAACAGAACTGAGGTCGTAAACTCTTATGAACAACCTTCTCGACTTGAAACTGCTGTCCCTTTGAAATGTATGGTTTGAAAGCATGGGCATGAGCCACTGGGGTACCGTTTCTGGTCTCAACAGTAAGCACCTACATTCCCGTTGGAATTGATCATATTTAATAGACAGACAAAATGAGATTGAATGTATTTGATTGCACTCAACGTAATTGAATCACTTACAGATCCGTCTGCTCCGTTTTGAATGTAATACCTTCCAGTTGGAACTGTAAGCAAATTAAGTATGTCGCAAATAGCCTGGCATAAAATTTGAAGTTTATCTTTCTGAATGATCGTTGGTACCTTTAGGACCGCAAGGACTCGCAGAACTAATGATCTTATTGAATCCCAGGGTTTGAAGATTGTCTTGGAATGTTCCGTGATATGGTTGAAGTGCGACATACTTTCCCCTGCAGTAAGGAAGGTCGTAAAATTTTATGCAACTGCCATGAGTGTCCACCGATACTGCTTGGTTCTCCCAATTTAAAGGAACATTAGTGCAGCCTTTCTCGCTGATTTCCAGTTTAAAGTATTCTCCTGAAGGAGAGAGAAAGAGTACAAAATTCAGTATAAAAGAATCGAACAAAAATAAAACTGGGAAGTGAGTACCAAATTTATCTTTGTTCAAGTACAAATCTGCGACCATTCCGTAGGTGACCCCGAAAAGAGTACTCCACACTAACACTATCAGCACTTTTAGCCTCATTGTGTGAAACGGAGTTCTCCCCATGAAAATGCTTCCTCAGAACTTAATGAGACTGAAACTAGATCTCATTGAAGATTAATAAATTTTGTGTCCAGTAGGTTTCCACACAGTTTGGAATTTTTCTGTTTAGATCGCCAATAGTTCGTTGATACTGTCTAACTCTTGAATGTACAAATGAAAATCTAAGCTTCGATCATTCGCGTAGCGTCAGTCGGACTCTTATTCTTACAGTGAGACATACATTTTAAAGCCGGTTTTGCAAAAGAGAAAGCGAAAGCTAGTCATAATGGTAACTTGTTTTTGCGAGCTTAACCTTTGCTTTAGTAAGTAATGAATACGTTACAAGCTACAAATCTTGGTGTAGACCGTTAAGGGTAGCCGTGAAGCCATATACTCAGCATCAGCTTATGTAGGACGATCTTCCTAGCATGACTAACCTTTAATAATGATGAGTTTAAAGGGGCAGGGGACTATTTGAAACCACTTTCAATTGACCTGGTATTGCGAAGCATAATTTGCAAACATTCCTTGAATTTTACATCATCAGTATGCATGATCGAACTCAACTTGAAACAAAAACGCAATGAGACTTGTCTGCAATATGGTCCTCAAATAATATGATGCTGGCTCGATTTTATCTTTAAGGAGGAACCATATCCGCTCAGCCACAAAACTGCCTCATCCTCTGCAGTGTGTGCTGGGAGATATTGATTACTTGTATAAGAAGAAAATGAAGGGCCTCAAATTATTCGTATCATAATTCGCATTCCCAGGTTTTCCTCTTCTACCGTCTGGATTTCGGCCTACACAAGTTTCGAGAATAGAATAATGCAGAGGCGTTTTGATATCTCGCATGTATACCCCAACCAAATCTGGGCTAGACCAAAAATTTGCGTTTTCTGTCTCATTTCACTTTCCATATGTACGGTGAGTTACAAGAATTATGGGTGCTTTAATCAATCCTCAGTCAGACGAAAAGAAACTTTTGTACGAATACTAATTGTAAGTTTATTCATTCATTTAGTAGACACTCCTACATAATTGAATAATAATTATTAATATAATAGAAACACTGATAATGTAACTTTATGATTCATATGCATAGTTTCCCATATTATATAGTTCTTTCAAGAGAATTCGATGGGCATCATGCGATTTTTGCATACACTTTTATCAATAAATATTTTCTACAATTCTATAAATCTATACACGTCAATATATATGTACCGTATTCAATTACACACCTATAATTGTAGTTTTCTAAGATTCTGTAGAACGAACAATTTAAGCTTACAATTAGTCACAATGTGATGCATATGGTCCCTCAGTTGTTTAACATCCGCTTTTGGAGTGTAGCACGAGTTTAAGATTCATATAATCATTCTGGATATTCCATATTCCGTAATTGTTTACACTAACTCTTCTAAAGTACATGCACTACCGTTGACAAATATGTCTACTAATTGTTCTACTGTAAATACACTATATACGACACTGTATACATCGAAAGAATCAAATAACTACGAGTATTCTACGTAACATATCGGTCAATGTTTCATCTAGGTATATATAGTAATATATCGTCGGTCATACTTTTTATGTATTATATACGTACACCAAGCGTTCATTTTGATAGGTAATGTGTAGGATGTAAATAGAGTTTAAATATGTTTCAATCTTTATACGTTGCGAGATTCGATATACTTTAATTTAGTTTACGGGTTTATAGTCACCGTCGAGAACATGGTAAGGCAGAAGAAGTGATAAAGAAGTGTTTAAAACGAGAGAGCAGGAGCTAAAATGATGGGAAAGTAGTTTCAAAGTATTATACGGAGAAAGGTGCGGAGACTTACTTGTAATCTCATCTATTACATATGTTGCAACAGGTAAATACTGCAAACCGAGAAAGTGAGACAGGTATTTGTATAGGTAATGAAGTTTGAGGTTGAACAATCCAGAAGCGGTGTAAATAATATGTTAGGGTCACACAGTCAAGTCAGCAAGTCTTTGAGAGGTTTCCATTGCACTTTTACAGCCTTAACCTCGTAAAGGCCTTCAATCAATCTGCCAACACTCTTTCGACATCATAAACACGGCCATTTTCTCTCACAATTTACGATATTACAAACGAAGATAAGTAAGTATGTACACACGCGTAGCAGTGTGCACCTTGTTTTGCAGCGTCTGGCTTGTTTGTTCCGTGATACGGACTATCAATACACTTTTCTCCTAAAAATAAAACCCTGTTGTGACTGCAGGAATCTCATGCAATATGATATATGATTGCTATTAGCCTATCTCTGATATGAATTATGTTTAATCCCATTACTAGATTTTTCGCAAGCGAAAGAAAAACATTCCTGAGTATCCCAAGAGGATTTTTCTACTCGTAAAATGAACAGGTAAACAAATCTGATATCTGAGATACTTCGTATATGGTTCGCTGAACTTGATTAAATATATGCTATTCTTCAAGATTGATTTTTGTACTTCAACTACTCAACACTCAACTGGACGTCTTGCTTGATGCTTTGAATGTCTTAATAATATAACGCTTCTGTCGGTGCTTTCTCTCAGCTCAATATTTACATCTCGTGTCCCAGGATGAGTGTTGAGTGATGTATTAGCAAAGCTGCGTGTGTGCAAAGTATGTTCTCGCACAATTTAATGAGACTGTGTTGAGTACACACAGAGCGAAGAAAGACAAATAAATAAATGGATTTAATTTGGTCTATTTTCTCAAAGGATGCCACATGGCTATTGGCTTCCTCAGGGATGATAACATTTGATTCCAGTGACTGAGTGACTTTCCTGTCGTCGAGGAGCCTACAATGACATGACCGATGGAGTAGGCTCTCCCTTCTGTCTCACTGCTATCTGCTACCGTTATACGAAGTTGGATTGTCTGGAATAAAGATGAGAAAGCGTTGTTGTGAGAATCATTGAATCCAAAACACACAGCCATAAATTTCCAATAAAGCACACGTGATAAATATTGAAGAAGTGAGGAAACAGCCGTGAATTATTCATTCCCATTACCTGAAGTGCATGAGCAGGTACGCTGAAAATCATGGCTTCATTAAAAATTGGGTTCTTCTCCGCTCTCTTCGTCGTGCTTTTCTTCTTACTTACTTTCTTGCCCTTTTGTAGCAAGTACACCTGGAACCCATGCAGACCCCTTTCTTCAGACAGAGATCTCTAATGTAATTACCATTTAATTAACAAAGGTCACCTTTACGAAAGGGTCGCCAGTCTCCTTCTCATGAGGAAACTTAAGATTCCTCCCTTTCACCACTACAACCGTCAGTCTCTCTGCAGTCGGGAGGTACGAAAGTGAAAACATCATTTCTCCAGACTCCCCTCCTTTCTGTAATCCAACACACAAGCATCTTAGAATCACTTTCCTATTTACTCTCCCTCTCTAGGTCAACACAAAAGGATCTCTCAGCTACTTTCGTGAAGAAACTCGCACTCCATTTCATCTACCGAACCTTTTATCCTCGAGTCAATTCATATGTTTGCGAGCAATATGTCAACTGACACATGAATCGGAAAGGAATCCTTTCAAAATTTCAAACGACGAGGCACGTAGTATGTAAAGTTCTTAATTGTAATCCACCAAATGGCAACTACTAAAGGAATACAGCAAAAGGAAATATAAAATAGGCCTCTATATGTAATATGGCTCATTAGATTCCATCCAATGCTGCACTTTTATATTATTGCTCCAAGTCCAACTCTACTCAAAGGATATTGTTCCTCGTTACAGTTGCTGTGTGATCTACATCTACACACGATACATACTGGGGGAATGAGAGCCAGACGTGAAGTTGTTTTGGAATGTGAGCTGTATTTCTACTCTGGAGGAGTATAAAAGGATGAGGATTTTTAAGAGTACATACATGACGTAGTTACTCAAGAAACAGGTCGGTAAATCTCCATGGACTGAGACAGGAAGTCTCGTAAACGGGAAATGGGGCTGTTTGAATCAGTCCTACCTGCCCTGTATCCGTCAGTTGAAGCCAAGTCGTTGTAGGCTGAAGAATGTCTAAATCTCCGAGTTTCAGTTCAGCCTCACCAATTAACGTATTTGAATGCTTATCCGTGCCATACAAATAAAAGACGAGAGTCCTTAAAGGTAATTCCATTGTCTCGAGCCCAAACATAAATTTCTCCTTGTATACTGGATTCACGGACTTTCGGTACACCTGAAAAGAAAAGGTAAACACACACACACACGTTATTGCATAGCCGAGTTGGAGCAGAGGTAATCAACGAAGCGACATTTTATCCGCATATAATTGCCATCACAAGTGGAACTCATTCCCGTATTTGAATGTCATGAAAAAGGAGGTGGAACCGTGAAATATCGAGCACATATTTTCACTAGGTACTAACACAATGCTAGTTGTTCACAATAATATGCTGTATGTATGCAAGTATATAATAACAGAATACAATTTGCACGTGGAGTTAATTGCGAATTCAAGACTTATATTACATTCCTAACTGCACACGCGATGAGGAAAAATGACTTTCTCTACTGCGAGAAATGTACACGGAACTTTGTTTATTGATTCATTCCCTGACATACCATACACACAGAGAGGTATATGTAAAATATTGTGCAAAGACTTACTCTCGTTTGCATGTTTGTTGTTTTATCAGGTAGAAGGTAGACACGAACGTATGAGTCAAATGGGGTCTTCGAGCAAGGATCAGGACCCACCAGTTCTTTCGCCTCGATGACATTCACCAGTAGATCAGCCGTTTCACTGCAATTCAACTTCATTTATTCAAGATTTCCTCCATTAAAATATACATTTAGTCATTACAGTCAACATTTTTCCTCTTCTTATTTCATGTATGGCCACATTTCACCTCGCAACAAGCATAGCTCGTACATTAAAGATAATAAAAGCTTTCTGAACTTTTAAGGATTAGTGTAATGACTCCTCTATAGTGTCAATTAAAACGGCTGTTCTTTAGTTGTGTCGCATACAGTAAAACATAACACTTACGGAGGAGTCCCTGTTGGTGCACAAAGTCGAGCATTAAAACTCACACAAAGCGATTCACTCTCCTACAGTAGGTGTCATTAGGAAAAGGATTCTCCCAGTAAGTAGGCTCTATATGTATGTAATACCTAGGATCAGCTTTTGAGTTACCTTTTATCACTTAAGTTTGCTATTCTTCACTGCTAAAAATATACTGGACTCACAATAATGACTGACTTTCAAAGCAAGCTTAATATGTTTTCCATCGAAATGAGTATAAAACTTGATAATTAATTCTAATTCCACTGGGCTATCCATTATTGAGTCTCCTGTTGCAAAAGAACTTCGGGTATATAAAGGTGTGTGATTGATGTATTTACCATCGTATAGTTCGGAACTCGCAATTCCATTCAGTGTAATGGTTAACTTGAAGTTAGCTAACGTGAAGAAGCAGTAAGGAATAAAGATCATGAGAATTGAGCATTTTTTAGTTTAAGGTAACAGAATATCTACACAATAAAGTATGAGTACGTGTGTAGCAGACTAAAAATCTTAAAGTGCGCTGAACACTTTTTACTTTTTGTTTTATTCATGAATACTTCGGGAACTGTACATTATTTTGCAGGATATTGCTACCCTTTTGTTACGTCTCAAAATCCGGGTCTTTTCCTACCTATACACACACCTACACATACGGACTCCGTACAACTCGTATATAGATATATGCTTTATTCGTTCAATCAGTGTCACAACAAAGGTTTGCTCAGAATCGAAATCGAAGAGAGGATTTAAATGTATAATGTATTAATGTATACATTTCTCTTGGCTTAATAAGTAAGCCAGATTCGTGTTAAGTGTGGCAATATAAAGTTCTGAAACCAAGACACCCACTTTGACACAGAGATTCCCTTGGCATTCAATGAAATCATTCAGGTCTAATACCTTTCCTAATATCGAATTCCCTTTTATTGTAACTCCCTTCCAAGAGTTCAGTTATGACTGACAAAGAGTAGACAGGTTTATTCTTAGAGACAATAGAGGGAAAGATGATTACATCCAATCTGCATGGTTTCCTCCGTATATAAACTCAATTCCACATTTCAATTTCGGACGAAGTGAAAGTACTACTATATGGCTGAGTTTACGGCTGGGAGAGAATAAAACAGGAGAGGAGAGATGTTGTTGCTCACTCAAGTGGTGAAGATAACTGATACAAAGTTACACAGAGTGAGACATGAAGCACAAGTAATTCATTACAGCCATTCAACAGATTATTCCTCAATGACATTGGCTTCTGAGTTATTAAACGAACAAGTTGATGTGCATCCTAAATTCTCATGGGCCTTTCACACACCGAAATCGCTCTTTCTCTCTGTGAGTCACCTACTGCTGCCTTTCTTCCAATGGGACAATAAGTGAGTATGTGTAAACATATGTTCATAAGATGAAACCATATAAAATATTTCAAGTTCTGTCTCTCTCTCCTTCAACGTCTGTTTGCGTATTCTTTAGGAGAAAACTGCAAACTCTAGAAGTACTAAAGTGAAGGTTTTTGTACGGTTTATAAGAGAGTTAACCGGATGATTCAAGTTAATCAAATATTTGTCCACCAAGTGCAATCAATATATATCAAACTGCGCTTTGATTCTTTTCCTCCTACGTAAGCTTTTTCTTACACACTATCCTACTTTCATGTGTATGTTCAATTGCCACTAAGCAAGCAAGTCCGAAAAGGCGATAGTTCAGAAAAATTGATCACTTCTTTCAAACTTTTACCCTAACAATGTTGGCTTGTGAGAGTCTGTATACGTTGTAGCAATGCAAAGAATTCATGAAGGGTTCGGTTTCCTACTAGCAAGACCTTCTAGTGCACTCTGAGATGCCACAAGTTATATTATATGAATGGTTTGATGAACAAGTAAAGAGAGATTTTATATTCTTTATATATATCGACTTCTCCCGGAAGCAGCAGGAACCTCGATCTCCTTCTCCCTTTGTGTTTGTTTCCCCAAGAGGAGCTCAAATGTTAAGGGACGTGAAACAAGGTAATGCAATTAACCAAGTTTATTCGGTTGAAAGATGTTGATTTGAACCTTGACAAGAGAGAGAGAGAGAGAGAGAGACCGCGTAGAGATATCCGCAATAGAGGTTAGATGCGATTTATATGCGATTGCTGATTGTGAAGTAGCGATCGATATATTTCTATATTATGACCTACCACAGGGCACTTAGCCAGGACAGTCACTCTGTAAATGACTAGTGTGAATGCAAGTCGAAGTGTGTGTGTAGTAGTAATAGTAGTAGTAGTAGTAGTAGTCTCGACTAGATTGTGATAATGAAGGACAAGAACAAACGAGCAGTTGCTCACTTTCACCAGCAGACCAAAATCAAATTCGTAGTTTCAGATTACTCGTCTCAAGACAAAGCTCACGCATACACAATTGGAAGAAGCAACTGAACTATACTTATACTTTATACACATACACACATAGTACACTCTCTATCTTTGTTGTGGCTCTTAGTTAAAACGAAGAAGGAAATTAAATTAAACCTCTGCTTTCCTTTCGAACAATGTGGAGTGTGTGTATGAAAAAGTCTTAGGAGATAGAAAATAGAAACGGCTTGTCTATTCTATTATAGCTAAGAATGAGTGACTCCCTTTCTCGTTCAATGTACCACCCAGTAGAATGAGAGGCTGCTGCTGCTGCTGCCTCTGCTTCATCTACTCTTGGAAAGAAACCATACACTCTTAAATTGTTTAGACGAGCTGGAGGCATCCAAGTGTATAGTTCAAAGTGTAGGAATAGATTGAACCTCGTGTGTGTGTGTAGCAACCTTTCTCTCCATGAGTTGTTGGCATTATTTTAATCCCCGTCCTTCTTGAGATTGGAAAGTGAAAGTCAAGAGAAATCAGACGAGTGTGTGTATGTGTTTCTTTACTGAGCCTATTCTTTCCATCAAAAGTGTGTCTATTGAAAAGGGCCTCTGTACCTTCTACAAACGGATGCATTATTGAACATTCTTTCAGCTACACTCAAGGTCTCTCCTCACTCACACATGTGTATATCTGGTTTCCTCATGTACTTACTACTAGTCTCGTATTGTACAGCAATCTTCACACAATACAACAGTAATTGTGGTGAGTTGAATCTATATCTCTATGAGTTCTATGTAGTACACACACATATATCACATATTGTACGTGTGGCTGTATATAAAAGTATTAAATGAAACGTCATGTCATACCTGTCATACTCGAGTCCAATCAATAAATGACCTGTCACATGCGGTGGCTCAAAGTCTCCCAAGATAACCGACGTATCCGAGCACACAGAGTCACACGACATAGCTCGTTGCAATGAAGGGAGACCACCTCCACTACCGCCTCCTCCTCCAAGTCCATCCGGACTTCCAACATCTGATCCCTCTGATCCAACGCTGTCAGTCGACGACTGTCTCAGGGAAAAGGAACGAGTATTTTTAAAAGGGACGACAACAGGAGGGGAACTGTTTCTCGCCGTGGACATAATTCCTCCAGAACTCCCACTTGGTCCATCCAAACTCCTGGAGTGGAAGCTCAACAATTCTTCCCCATTGTTAGCATTTCCAAATCCAACCGGTCTGTTTTGTTGTCCTGATGATAAACTCCGATTGAGATTAGAAGACATGGTGAAATTGGAATTAGCATCTCCTTTAGTGAATCTCAACGGCTGTGAGATTACTTTCCTACTGTTCTCATCTCTCGTTCCAGCAGCAGCACCACCACCAGTACCGTCTGCACTTGGCACCCTCTGAAATTTCCCATTTTGTGACTCAGCCGAGTTTTGTTTCTCGAATGAATGGTTCTTAAAAGCGGAGGAAAAATGGGCTGGTGGTGTGGTTATGTTCAATGCTCCATTGTTAGCACCACCACCACCACCGTTGTCGTCCTTGCTTCCTCCTTTCTCTCCAGAAAAATGGTCTTCCATCATTAGACTCTTCGTGACATCGGCCATCCGCTCATTCTCAAGGCGAATCTCTTCCCTCATACTCTCCAGGATCGATTTGCTCCTCATCTCCTCCAGCCTTTCTTTCATTTCATTCATTGTCAGCATTGAGTCTCCTTGCCACGAAGAAGAAGAAGTCGCTTCCGTCCCAGTCTCTTCCGCTTCTTCCGGCAATGTGGGCACTGTCTGCAGGTGATGACCGTGATGCTTTGGAGATCGAAATCGACCCCCTCCACCTGCTCCTCCTCCTCCTCCCCCCTCACCACTCACTGAACCGGACCCTGTACTTTCACCAGATTTTGGGGCAATGAGAGACGCCGAAGGACCAACAGGATAACACGCATCAACGTTGGAATGCTTTTTCGCATTTAACCTGTCTTCCTGGTTGTTCTGCAAATGTTGCAAAGTGAATTCCATCTTTCTCTGTCGATCACGAAGTCTCGTTGGAGATGGACTGCTCGGTTTGTGAGGAACTTGTGTCATCTCTCTTGTGTCAGCAGCCAAAGACGACGAATTGGACGTCACGCATTTGGCTTCTGATCTTATACCCGACCCCCTTTCTTCTTCTTCATCTTTCCTTCCATTATTTTCATCTCCACTCAACTTGCATGTATCTTTTTTCTCTGTTCTTGAGACTTCCTTTGATCCCACGAAGGAATTTTTCTGGTTCGCATCCATCGAAACCAACTTTTCTGCTTTCCTGGTCTCATCTTCTGGTGCTGGTGGTGGTGGTACTAGTGGGGAACTGTCTACGGGTGGTGGTGGTATCGAGTAAGCTGGAGGAGAGGAAAATAAGATTTCTCCCATACTGAGTCCACCACTACCAGAACTATTTGGCAAAGTTGTAGGGAATGATGAGTTTCTAGTAGAATAAGATGCGATTGACTCGGACTCATCATTATCAGTCGTGCTGGGAAAACTTGATCTACTGCTTTTACTTTGCGAATTGTTGGCATTCCGAACTGGTCCTGGGATTAACGGAGGAGCCGGAGATGACGACGACGACGACGACGACGAAGTTCCACTAGCATTTTTCCGAGATGAGGAGGACGCACTTGATCCGTTATTACTCCCGTTCTGATGATTTTGTGGCTGGAAGGACTGGAACTTCTGAGAGAAGAACTGCGTGGATGCTTGGATGAGAGGAAGAAAGGGATTGTTATTGGAGAGTCCTCCTCCTCCCCCTCCTCCTCCATCTCCAGAAGAGGAATTCCGTGGACTTCCTGTCGTGGAGGGGGGAGGAAGGGGTTGTTGGTTCCCTTGTGTCAGCGGAATGATTGGGCCTTCTGAGATAGACGCTGCTGCTGTCGCTGTTATGAATGGTGACGAAGGAGCTGTGGCAAAGACAGAGTCCAAGGATCCCTGTGATTGCAAAGACCCAATCACGTACGGAGGAATTGGAGCAGGCCGCAGTGGTTGCGGTGGAATCCCTCCGGATTGTCTTATGGAATTCACACTCCCTTGTCGCAACAGTAAGTAGTCGGTGTCGGTCTTATCAAACCGGCGGAAACTTCCTCTCCCAGACAAATTCAGCTCTGAATCCGATGACGGTATCTGTGGGCATTAAATCGTACAGTAGAACAAATAGCTTCCAGGTCGGAATCAGGCATACATACATAGTAGTAGTACACAGAGTTATACACACACCAAAACAGATACACAGAAGGCAAACTTCAATTTACACGTTCTACGAACCCTCTACTACATATCCCTAAAGACTACAACACACAGACACTCACTCGAGTTCTCTCTCAGCGAGTAAATTAGTTTCAAAGCAACTTGTGACAATCTCAATAAGCCATAGTGAGCATGCAGTACAGTTAGTATGTGCATTTCCATGCGCTTCACATCTGATCAAGAAGTCCACTGCTACTACTCTGTCACGGAACACATGAAACACGAGACGGGGAAAGTATTTGGAAGGTAAATGCCTGGTTTCCGAATTCTTCGACGAAAAGCAGACAGCGGAGTATTATTCCACACACACACACATAGAGCGTTACACTATATAAATAACTATATATCTGTATACTACACGCAACGGAACTTTTATAATATATTTATGTATTTCTACTCATGATGACGATATCGGAACACACACAGCAATGGACTTTATGAAAAGTAATTGATAAGGAGGAGAGGAGCAGCGTGTGTGTGTGTGTCCAGCGATGTGACTGGGAGTCTTGACAAAGTAAAGCAAAAGTGGAGACAAACTTTCGGACTAACCATGCATCCGTCCGGATTGTAGTGACCAGGTTTAGTAAGGGTCATTTTTTCTTCTCGAGTGGAGCTGAAAATATAACTTCTTATCCAGGTCCATCCGGGTAAATAACGACAGAACAGAATAAGCAGAAATCCAAGGATGCCAAAAACACCGACTATCGTCACCAGCGCTTCCAAAATACCCATTCTACACACAATACACAGAGATAGTAGTCATCATCATAAGGCGGAGAGGTCTTAACGAAGAAGAAGCGCTCGTGTCGATTCCTCCAGATCACTACTTTGCTACATCCTCCTCATTAATGCATCTCCAGAGGAAGCGAAAAACCCTTCCCACATATTCAGAGATTACTTCGGCTAAATCTAAGCGATTACTTATGCAGCCAAGACTCCGTGAAGTTTTAATTAACTTTGGGACTCCGAGGGTACAAAAAGAAACTTCATTAAAACCTATTCACAAACTGTGCACTATTATATTCCTCCAGATCACTTTCTCTCTCTCTCTTCCTTGCTGGCCTCTAACATTCTAATTAGCTAATTCATCATCAAAACAATTTAATGAGGACTAATTCCTTCTCCTTGTTTACAACGCTCAATACTCCCAATATAAAAGTCACTCATTCTCGCAGTAGATTGCAAACGGATTTCTTTTCAACATCTTTCCGCAACCAGCTGTCTACCTTAAATCTCTGACTCGTAATAAACAGCAATTTGCCAAATCCTCTACTGTCACACAAAAGTCTCTGCATAAGAACAATCTGAAACTCCTTCCCTGCAAAGTAAACCAAGTGTACATTCCTCATAATAATTCTTATAGCTGGAGGAAATTTTCTTGGCGTCATTAAGTTGTCAAGTAAGACGAGAGTATTTTATCCCAGTCCCCTCAGATTCCACGTAAATACAAACAAATCTTCTTAGAGGAGATTTAATTACACAGGATGTGTATATGTATGTACTTATATATTATCTGTCGCTTGCTTCCTGGTTTCTAGTTTCTTAAAACCCCGTGTTTGTTTGCGTCTTGTAACCAAACCAAGTTGACTGTTGGATTCAGAATCTTAAGATACAAACTACAAACACACACATAGTGTAAGACGACTCTTTCTTTGCGAATACACAAACTGTCAGATTAATTTAGCTCCTCAAACCAAACCCGTGGAATTAAAGCGTTTTTTTTGCTACACTCCCTGAAAAGTTTCAAGTATTTCGGAGGCCCTTTTCGCAGGACTTGATTTCTGGGCACACACTTTTAGCAATCAGCCAGTTGTTGAGTTTCCCATCCTTTGCAATCCTCTTAGTCTTATATATATACTTTGCCCAAAATTACTTCTTCCACGAACTGATGCCTCAATAGGTTGAATGGCAGTTTTCTAACAACATAAAAGCTTTTCTGCATTCAAACAAATTTCAAAGAAAGCTTACATCAAGAGTCTGTTGAGTTTTGCAAATCAATCTACTTAATATCAAATGTTTTATATGCTTGTATATAAAGAGTTCAAAGAAAACTTGGGAATTCTATCCCTCACTAATACTTCAAGCTACACTGACAGATCCGACTATTATTGTGCTAATCTGTACTCTTGTACACTTGCTCTCCAAGGATATATATCCAACTTCCGCATACTTTTTCCATCCTTCCTTCATCACTCGAACATCACGATCTCTTAATAATACTTAAGTGTCAATTCACAGCATGTCAAGTAATTGAGAATGAAAGAGAAAGATGCTCATATAGAACTATCTGAAGCGTTATCAACAACTGTCCAAGTAACTTTGAGGCACTCTTGATAATAAGATGTTCATTCCACACCCACTTTGTTTTGCACAACCTGTTGTAAAATACACAACTTTTCCTACACGCGATCTGTTTGAAACCTACATGATTCAGCCTTGATACACCATGTATATATATGCATGTAGGTGTAAGTAGGACGACACCCCCGTCTATATATGTCTGGAATGGACAAACCACTCATTTTAAGAAAGCTTTTAGTACTCAATGGAAAAATGTCTCCAGTCCCAAAGTTGACAGTGACATATTCTCCTTTCCTTCATTTTAGTCTGCTTTCCGCGTATCGTTACTTCCAGCAGTGTTCCAACCATGGAACAATAAACAGAGTCCCTAATTTAGTTCCTACCTGCTTCAACTGGCGTGAAGACATAATGCATGGCCATATAGCATACACAGTACTTTTCGCGATCGGTAGCTTTTTTATAACATTGTAACCATTTTATAACGTCTAGTAATGGACTAGACTGCTTATCACAATACTTTAAACAAATCGCAAGTGTCCATTTCATTTCCTGTTATGGTAAACTTAACAATGTAATTCTATTCCTTCGCAAACCCTAAAAACCGCAAAGTCGAAATACATGTACACAAATGCAAGCGAGTGGTTTAAAGTTACCTTTTAGTTCAGTCTAATTGTTCCATAAATATAAATCTATCTAACGAGAATGTGAAATTCTATCCTTCTATTTTCTCCAGAATTGTTTTTCAGTAACTTAAAATACATCTTCCCGTGGATGTGCAATGGAGAAAACCACATAAGATTTTTAGATTTTTGTAAAGACCACGAATCTCGGAGAAAGTTTGTAATAACAGGAGTGAGCCAGTGTGTATGTACCTAGAGCTAACATTTCGAGTATAATTTTATTGCTTAATCTTCACGGTTGCATGAATCTGAGACGAGCTAGTTTGTGTGATGACTTTCTCCAAACCGGATTCAAAACTGGGATGGAAAAGAAGCTTGCCTCGACCTGCTGTATACTTCTCTCTCTATATATGTACTAGTACACATCTCCATTTAATTATTCATCCACAAGTAGTAGTGTTCGCGTGTTGTGTATTAAAGGGCTTTGCACACTGTCTCAAGTCGGAAACCAGCTAACCAGCAAACAAAAATGAAAGAGAACACAGGAAGAGTAAAAGTGTTACGAATTTAATGCACAAACGGAGAATGAGAAGGTTACAGAGAAGAAGAAGAAGAAGTCCCATTGTACAAACAGTAGAGTAAAACACATTTCTCGGAAATTAATAACGAAAGTGCAGCGTGTGATTAAAGTGGTGACAGGCCTTAAATCGTTAAAGTTACAGGTACACAACTAGTACATGTGTTCAAATATTAGTTCGCAACCGCAATTCAGCATAAACATATATAAATAGACGAATTCATCGCTTCAACCACAGATTTTTAATAGTAATTGATACACAGCCCCACAATCCATATATAAATATATAGAGAACCTCAGAAGCTATCAAACACACTCGTTTTAGTTGGCAATTGCTCGAAATGCATTTCCACTCACATAAATAATCACAAAATTGATATGAACGGCAGCAAAAATGAGTTCAAGCTATCTTTCCTTACCGTACTCTCCTACATGAAAGTTAAAAGATACTTTTTGGGTGACAAGAACGATCAGTTCGTGGTCTTTCTCCGTTCCTGCGAAGGAGAGACGACCAAAGAACATCGACAGTCTGCGTGTGATAGTCTCACTCCAATCTTGATTGTCTTTTCATTCCTTTTCGATTTGAAGGAGGTGTTACTTTTTATCCCCGGAGGTAATAATGTGTAGCAAAGTCGAGATTTAGATAGATTTACGCATTCAAAATGCCCAGAGGACTTCCACACTATCCCAAATCTCTCTGTAAACTTTCTCACTCCTTCAGTGTGTGAGTGACAAAACTGACAAAGCATCTGCAGTTTGTGTATTCATTCCGTCGGCGAAAGGGTGAGGTTCGCCTTCTTCGAGAGCTTGTTAAAAACTACGCGAGAGAGAGAGAGAGGCTTTTTTAGACTTCCAGTCATGTAAGTTGATAAGAGACTATATAACAATAAAGTTCGGGGAGAAGTTTGCGAAATACCACAAGCCAGTGTAACAAGAAGATGAAGCACACGGTGTGTTGTGTCGTTATTCCTTCTCTGCAGGGGTTACATGTGCAACCTTTTGTGCCTCTTTCTATTTACTAATCTGCTCCCTTAACCAAATAAAATGACTTTCACTTTGTTTTTCCTGTTCAATCACGGGCGTCTTTAAGACAGGCATGTATACACACATATTATACAGGACTCCGTCAATTGTACCTCGCGATTGATAACTCACTTATATTATATGACTACTACATGAATCCGCACTTAACGAATGCAAGTACTTACACACACACACACACACACATGTATGATAAACATATAACCGCAATGGTCGTGTTTATTTCGTCTTTCACCATCTGCGATGCTTTCCTTGGATTATGCGAATGTTTGCGTGCCTCAATAACAAGAGAGCCATTAAGAAGAAGGATGGATGAGGGGAGTTGAGAAGCAGAGGCGACTATGTCCAGAGGAATCGGGTGAATCGGGTCGACTGGAGAATGGAGACTGGAGAGGCAAGGGAAAAAGCAGAGAGAGAAATGCCGAGAAAGTTGTTCGCTGCGTCTACACTATCCGTCTTTAAGTACATTTCAAATACACTCGCGTGCTTTCCACCCTTTGCCTGCAGTGCATACACACATACTACACACAGTCTGGCTCGATCTCCTTGCCTTTTGTTTAGTGTGCACAGCATGTTGTGTATAAGGATGAAAGCGTGAAAGTCATCCTTCCCTTCGTGAGACAATTGCTTCTATAATACGTGATAGAAGATGTGGATATGGCCACATTCGCTATGTCTATCCATATGGGATCAAATAGATCGTCGTCGTCGCTAGCTGTCTTCAATGAATATGCAGCAGCTTTGCTATCTCATCCGATATGCTGAGAGTACACACATGAGAGGTATATTTATGGAGAATCATCATCATGATGAATAGAAAGCTTAAAAGTAATCGCAGCGTACTTGGCATTATATAGGAAGGTAAGAGGATATATTGCTACGCTCTCTGTCTCTGCTGTAACAGGAACAGGAATACTATATGCATATACGTGTATATATATGCACTTCGGAGGAAGTGAGTGAGGTAGGATTTCATGCATTATGTTCCAAATTAGATCGCAGTATAATATGTATTGATTGATTAGAACTTATTTCCCTTGACAGAGCATATATATATATATGTAAGGATGGTCCTCATAATAATACGGGGATTCTTCGTAGAACACGTTGACATGAGCACTTTATTCCAGTCAGCTTCTCGGTTCGATTCAAAAATATTTCTACAATGTTCAGATACGATGAATATGAATTAGTGGTTCTCATTGAGAAGGATGATAGTCTCTCTCTCTCTCTCTCTGTATATATATCGAGTCTGCTTCGACGAGTATCTGCGAACTTGAGATTTCAACTCACTTCACGAACTTTCTATGGAATATTTTTAATTTTCCTCTGATGCCTCTCTGTGAACTCTCAACCCTCATTTGCATCATGAATGAGATAGGTGGTGGGTATCAATAATAAATGTTAAGCATGAGTAAGTGTATACGCTACGCTCATCTGATGATGTACTACTATTATAAACTGTGGAGAGTTCAAAAGGTAGAGACGATAAAAGTCTCTCTTTCCTCACGGCTTCTAGCAAACACGGTCTATTTAATTTCCGTCGAACTTGAGACTTGAGACAAGGACACGGACAAGCGTAGTATCCGTCGCGAGAGAAAGACAAAAGGGCATATCGTGAAGAGGAATTTTATGAAGTGAAGAGCATGTTAATAAACGTAAACGAAGGAAGGAAATGAGCGATGTCTTATCGAGTTCCTTCTTTGAAGGGTGAGATAGAGCCACCAAGGAGGAGGTTACTATTGCTACTACTACACTTTCTCCAGGATGAAATCAAGTCAACACTTTTTCAAAGTGCACGCTCTGCTCTTACGATATGTCGAGTGATGTATAAAAAGTCGTCCTTTATTTAGTCATAGTTTCAGATGGGAGTGCAAAGTGAAAGCAACCATCGTAACATCCATAATAAAAGTAGAAATTCGTGTCCAGGTCAAGCAGTGCATATAAGAGTCTGCGACGATATCGTTAACTGTGCACTCCACCATATCAGACGTGTCCTCTCTCTCTCTCTTAAATTCATTTTAGTCGGAGATTCGTAAAAAGTTCCTAGTTGGGATGTGGAATACTTCGAGAGAAGCAGGAATCTCGGTGAGGCTCACTTTCTCGTTCTCGCACCCAACCAATAAACTTTTTGTTGCACGCTAATTCTATTGTACAGTTCTTTAATAGCATCAGAGAAAGACTCGAGAGCTTTTCTAAATGGTGGAATGACTTTTGGAGAGTTCCTTCATAATACATAATATGCTATGGACTATGAAGTATGCAATTACTAGCATATATTGAATTCCTAGATTTCTAATAAGTTTTCATGAATGTTCGGCCAGTAATGTCTTCCAGGCATTTTCCCTCGGGACCGCGGATATCCTAAATAATAATGAAACTAACTAATTTTATTCTGTGACAATAGTAAAGAGAGGCATTGCTCAAACGGGAAGCCCCGCAATATAGTTCTGCTCGTTCGTCTTCATAGAAAAAGTGCAACGGGTGTGATTTAGTTGGTTTCCTGGAAATTCCAGAGTACGTGTGCAGTTCAAATTCAAACATTACCCTTAGTGAATCGTGGTGGAAAAGTGTGTGTTTATGTAATAGCTTGTATAGATATATGCTCAAAGTATAAACAGATATGTGTGTACAGGCAGTCTAGATTCATCTTTAGATGTTTTATATAAGTTCCCAAAGCTTTGAATTTTTGTCTTGTTTTTCCGTTGCTCACTTTCATCTGTATTCTCTTGAGTGTCTACTTCTGTCGCGTACTTTCTATGAAATGCAGAAGCCTGTGTGCATATGCTCAGCTTACCTACTCTATTCATTGAGTCAGCTTTTACTACTAACACTTTGCTCCTCTTCTTGTGTCTTCTAGTGAAGCAACACTATTTGGCTCTTACTACCCGCATTGCTGCATTGCAAACCTTTTTCTTGAGTTCATCATTGCATATAAGGAGAAGGATTTAGTTGTCTCACGTTCAATGTCTTATTGTTCCTGTAAATAAATAGCTCTTATTTTGGAATCCTTCTCCGACTTCAGCTGGGAGAGGTGCACTTAAGATTAGCTTCAGGCGCATTAAATATTTATTTTCATGTTGGCAAACCATATCTTGAAAGAATTCAAAGATTGGGTGGCATGTCCATTCGGATAAGAATGATAGGCGGATAGATCAACTATAGATTCATCTGATGGATCTGTAGATTATACTCTGGAACTCCACTAAATAAGCAAAATTGCACACGTTTTTTATCCGTTTTCATGTAAACTTTATCTCGTCAATTATCGATCACATAAATAAATTAATTGTGAAATGAATAAAAGGCTAGGTACGGATCTACAACTGATTGAGAGTATAGAATTAAGATAACCTTTTTTTAAGTACACATGGAAGTCAAAAGCATTTATACAAAAAGCAGTTCTATTGAAAAACCTAAGACAGTACAAATCACAATACATGCGTGGTAATTCACTTGTACTTTTCTCTAAATTAAATCTAAGTAGATGTTAAATTTTACTTTCTACAAATTAATGGATAATCTACTGATTAATTATAAGGATCCGCGCATTCATCTAGTATTGGAATGTAGCTTTAAACTACCACGACTTGCACAGTATTATATATGTATATAGAATTAACAAAATACGTTTTAACACTTGTAGATCATATGTTAAAAATACTTTGTTCATCTCATTGATCACATTGTTAAGGGTACAAAACTAAAACCTATTATCTTGGCCATCAAAATTAGTTTTTGTCATGTAGCAACTGTAGATATTGATGGGACGGCAGTGTTACGTGCTTCTCCAACTCCACCGCGACGTTTAGAAAAGCAGAGCCACGATATTCTGTCCCTACATGGAAATCACAAATTTAATTTGAACCATTTCGTTTATAAGGACTCATTTTGTGACATGAATGGAAGAATCGTACTTAAAAATGGAGGAGGAAGAAGAAGAACGTGACCACGATCTTTCTTCGTCTCGTCGATCTGACTGTTGCCTGGCTAAGAGAGCTCGAGTTACATCCGAAGGGAAAAGTGAATTTTCTAGGCATCTTACTATTAATCTAAATTATAAAGAATAAAAATAACTTTTTATAGCACCGGCCGCACACTTCTTGGTTTCATATTACATACCTTGGGAGGACTGCTAAAACTGTTGTTACGAATACGATTAACCAATGTACTGGCGACACAATAAGTTCGTGAATCACCCAAAAAGGATTTTCGAATCCTAAACAGTTAATGCAAATCGTGTTGTAGACGAAGGCAAATCCATAAAATAATAGGATAGAGACGACAATCGACAGGACATGAATTATTGTCTGAAATTATAGATTCATAGATTAAATGTGTTCATTCCACAACGTTAACACTTGAAGGTTAAAAGTTCGAAGTTTTACCCAAGATTTAGCTTCAATTGCCATATGGGACAGCATGGTAAACATACATGAAACAGTAATAGTAGTCCCGAACTCTAACATGCCTATATCCGACCCACTGTATGCCTACAGAAAAAATAAATTTAGTATTTTGAATCGGTTCATACAAAACATTTTCAAATTATCGGCATACCCCATACGCCATGAAGAATATTACTACACTTTGATACAGTGCGTCAAGCATATTCAACCAAAACGAATGAGCTTGATGAACTTTCTGCAGTCTACCTTGACGGTACAGTTTCGGACACGCTAGTAATAAATCTGCCGGACAATCTTGATCATAAATGCCTGCAAGAATACCGAGTGTTAGTTTTATAAATACGCAGCAAATAAGATAATTTGGATTACCAATAGCCATAGGAGGCAGGGCTGTAAAAAATAAGTTAAACACCATCAGGTACATTTGGTCTATCATCACAGACCCGGACCAGCCATTCAATAGTTGGTACCAGAAGATCACAAAGACAAAGGCCTGTTTGAAGAAATTGTACCAGCAAAATCAGTACCGGATCCAAAACGCAAATTACTAAAAAACGTTACCGCATTTTTGTAAAAGAAATATAAAATCATTCTTGCTAGGCGGTCGTAGCACCAGTGTCCATGCACCAACAAGAGCCTTTCTAAATACTTGAATTTTGATATAGCAAAATCAGAAGCCATTACTGCTTGCATTCCTTCTTTTCCCGAAATACCAATGCCGACATCGGCTCTTTGAATCATGGAGACATCATTCGCTCCATCACCTGTTTAATTGTTAAACTTGTAATTGTCAATAAAAATGGCAAATGTCAGTGATAAAATCATGTAAATGACTTGCCTATGGCTAGTGTTCGCATTCCTAGCTGATCCTTAACACTACTAACAATAAACGCCTTTTGCAAAGGAGTAGCTCGACAGCACAAAACAGACGAGCAGTGCTTGGTAAGACTCAAAAACTTCGTCAACAGCTGAGTCTTCTGATCTAAAATGTACCTATAATTACAAAAAAACATTATTTTAACGAGCCCGGCTTTTGTTTACAGTTATATATACGTATACGACTTACGTCAGCGTTGTCCCGTCTACAACCAATGCCCTTTCTTTACTAACCAAGGGAGCACATATACCTGAGCCCCGATGGGTTTTTGCATTGAAACTATTTTCTTGAACTTCTGCAGTACGTTGTCTGGTAGGTGAGTTGGTCGATTCATTGAACTGTTCAACTTGGTCTAAATAATACTGCAAAAGCCTTTCCGTAGAGTCTTTACTTCTGGCGTACAAGGGAATAATATCCATTGTTGGTGAAAATAGTTTACACGCCTTGGCAATGCTCACAGCAGTTTCGCGTTTATCTCCAGTTAGCACCCAAACAACTATGCCTGCTTTCCTTAGGGCTTCAATTGTTTCTGGAACTCTGTCTTGTAAACGGTCTTCAATACCCGTGGCTCCTATAAGTTCCAAGTTAATCTCTAAGTGGCTGTATGACTCAGCAATCAGTTTGTCTCGATTATGAAGATCCAACTCAGCTTGCTTAAATTTGTTCAACCAGCAGCGGTATTCGCTTTCACTCAGAAGCCTCCGGGCCATTACTAAAGTTCTGAGCCCCTCACGAGCATAGTTGTCAATGTCGACTTGGGTACGGTTAACTAATTCTTCTTCTTCTGCGTTAACTATTCAAAATAATACAGAACATAAATTATAACTTTAGTTGATACTTCTGCCAAACTCAGAAGTATGCATACCAGGGCGTCTCAGTTGAGAAAACACTGCCGAATCAGCGCCCTTACAATAGAGAATGACTTGGTTAGTGTGAGGATGTCGAACAATAATGGACATTCTTTTCCTCACTGAGTCAAATTCAAACACATGCAAGACTTCGAACTCAATGGTACCTTCACCTGAAAAATTGTAAATTTAATATAAACCCAGATGACGTTTTTACTTCGTACTTTTTCCTTACCTGGCATGGCTACAGTAACGGCAGTTGGGGAACGTTTGACTAGTTTACAGTTGTAGACAAAGGCGGCATTTACAAGAGCAAGTTCATCAGGACTTTCAGCTTCGAAAATAGGTTTAGGTTCAGACGGGGATGGTGTTTGTGCTTGTAAATTAGTAACTCCTAAAGATTTGCTAAATTTCGGCAAGAACGGGAAGGATCTTTGGCGTTGAGCTGGTGACTCCGTTGGGGTGGTTTCGTTGGACGACGAAATGGGAGATAGAGGTCTGCCATGACGGCCAATGTCCAACATTTTCGGCCTCCTCCCAAGAAGTCCTTTTACAGGTAACTTATTTGAAGATGCTAAATTAGAGGCAAGAGGTTCTGGTGGCAACTCAAAGCTGCTGGATGAATCTTGCTGGTAATCTATTAAAATTGATGTAGAGCGATCGTGAGATATAAAAGAGTTACTCGCAAGGGAGGATGAATCTACGGACTCTCTTATTGGAGACAGTCTTATACTTTGCGATTGATTGTCTGAATCCTCTAAGACTCCACTTTCACTCATCTGGATCAAAATTATCACCAATTTAAAATTTCACAGCTTATTTTTTAAACTTCTAATTATACTTAATATTTTCAGCCGTACTCGGTCTACATGAGGATGTTTCGCAACAACTACTGTGTTGCATATAGCAAGGATCAGAAAAAATTCTCGGATTTTTCCATTCTCCGCGTTCCCAGAATCCAATGAGAGCTGAATACTCATCTGCTCTAAAAGTTCTGCTAATGACGGGTTCTTTTTTACGCTTTGCGGATTGAACGGCTACGACAAAAATATCAGTTATAGCCCGAGTCACAATCTTTTGAAAATAAATAGAAATATTTAGAAATACCATATCGGCAACATTGCCAGCTTCAACGTGATTATAATCTACAGCTCCTATGGAACATCTTCTAAATACCATTGAGTTTTCCGTTAGAGTTCCAGTTTTGTCGGAAAATACATACTGGATCTATGCGTTAAAGTAAAATGTGATAAAGAAATCCACAATTACAATTGTAAAAAAATAAGAATGCTGACTCGTACTTGGCCTAAATCTTCTGGTATATTCATGGCTCTGCATTCTATACGTTTATTAGTGTCCGGGTCGAACAACTCGAGATCATTCTGAATGTGGTAAATCTGCATTAGCTTGGTCAGTTCGATGGTCACGTACAGTGATAGAGGAATCATAACCTGAATTTTAACATAGTGATTAAGGCAACCTCAATTGTACAAAAACAAATTCAAACAATAAAGTAAACTGGTGCGGTTCATACTTGGAGAATTATAATATACGTGAGGAAACTTAGAAAGACTCTGGAAATGACATCGACGTCTTCATCAGTTGACGTGGGATCAAAAGGCACTCCATTGAACGAGGATACCCACAAACCGGAGCCGGTTGCTCCAACTATGCAAAGAACTGCTAATATCACGACGCACCAAACAACTTCCAGATTCATAAGTCGCTCTAATCCCGTTCGCTTATGTCGTGGTCCACCGTTGTTTAGCATGGCTTTAGTCTCTTTTCCTAAAAATCAAATAACCATTCATCAATAAACGTAATAATTATTAATCAATAATCTTTACTGTCGATACTAACAAACATACCTGTGTATACTACGATCCCTTCCACAAAATCAGTGTTCTTTAAGCGACAGTCTCGGAGTAGAAGATTTTCCTTCGTCAAAGGTACTTGTTCTGAAATCCAATGCATAGTTATCAGCGTGCTTTCCGAATGGATATTTTACCATTTTGTTCGCATTACCTTTAACATTCACTGGATCTGTGCATGGATGGATCATTTTGCCGTCAAATCTATCAATTTTTGTTGTTGGAAGTCTGACTTCAATAGTGCTAACAAACTTACTGACATCGAATCTACTTTGCTAGAATTAATGAACAAAGATATATTAATAAATATTTGTGATCAATAGTAATTATTATCATGAGCATCACTAATAATAATAAATACCCTTTCCGCAAATCCTCGTACGACTTTCATTTGTTTCAGGTTACTCTCTCCATCAAGATTGGTAGTTTCAACATAGCATAACCCATCTTGATCACTTGTTCTCAGTAAAAGTATGTCTGCAGGTATCACATCATCGCAGCTGAGGTGCACGAAATCTCCCACTCTAATATCTTTCCATTTGACGGGTGTTAGTTTTTTCTCGACCCTAATACAAAAGTCAAGTAACTCAATCAATTACATATTCAATCATTAATAGTCATTCCTATACGACAGAAGCGTTTCTAATAAAAATATGACACAATATGTGTATCTGAGTTTGTAAGAGTTGTTGAAGTTGCGTGTTTCTTTCGTAGCCTGCCTTGTGTGATATTCTAATATAACCTTGCTTAACCTCCATTTATGACAAAAATATGCAATTAGAGAGCTAATGTCTGTGTTCTTACATCTTTTAGTTTGGTGTACCTAAACTTCGGCTTTTCGAAATTTTTTAGAGCGTAACTTATCCTCTCCACTAAATGGAGATTACACAATGTCTGCCTTTTGCAAAAGTTGGCTATTTTCTTTAGTAATGTTCCAGTAGAAATGTCGATTCAGGGTTTTGACATTTCGAGCACCACTGAGTCCATTGTAATACACGTTTCGACTGAGCCATTCAAGAACCAGATGGTTCATTAGGGTAAGAATTCATAGTTCATTTCATACTCTTCATACGATTTGTAGCAGTCTGGCATGTAATGCACAAAAGGCCAGCAATACGAATGCATCGTTTTATATAGCTTTATGATTTAAAAAAAAAGAAGATTGAACACACTCTTAACTTTTGAAAAGGTATAATCATAAATCTACAATAAATTACTGTTAAAGGTTACTAATTTTTGAAATATTTGTTTAAAAAACGTTTGATTCATCAAAATTAAATGCCCAAACCGTCTACTGCAAATCCACGAAGGTCATATACGTCGCCTTTTATTAACTTAAGTATACTAAATACAAGCAAAGTAATTAATAATGCGACTACCACAAGAAAAACGCAAGCTCCCTAAATCAATAAATGTATACAAACGTTGCCGATACGCTTAATTTTTTATGTTTTTAGAGAAGTAAACACGTGTATAAGACGATATATTACGAAAACCAATCATTAATATTATACAAGGAAAAGAATATGCAGTGTACTTTTAGTTAAGGAGTTCTGGTAGTCAGAAAATGACAAACATCGTTTGAACTTAGCCTAGAAAGATGATTTGTTACTTATGCTGTGTTCGACACCTTGAATACACACATGAACGAAGGCACTAACTTGAGACTAACTTGAAGTGATACAAATACTTGTCGATATTCGACTGAATAGCACACATTTCTTTGAAAGGTTCACCCCAGAGCATATGTAGTATCGAACCTACATAAAAAATTCATGTGGGTTGGTCACTTCGACACACTCTAATTGAAAAACTTATGCTCCAAGAAATGTCACCTAGACCCAGGCAATGCCGATCTTGCATAACCTGCCAAAAAGTTCCAGCAACGATGTTTTAGCATTTATGCTTGAGAGCATGCTTTTCACCATTCTTTTTCTCGAATAAATAATTCTGCTTTCAATTTGAATGCATGCATGTTGGTTATTTGCGATTTTAATAGCAGAGACTACTAAACCATTAGTTCACATGATATACATTGTATTCCAGTTTACTTATTCAAAGTGACATATTTTGGTTCTCTCAGTTCGTGACGAGTCATATTTTTGTAAATAAACTTGTGTATGGATTTTCAGATAATAGAAAAATATGCGTGCATGAATGAATCTTTTGTTTACTCTAGTATAGACCCAGATAGACTTGCAGGCGATTCTAAAAACAAATTAGGTACAATTTCATTGTAAACGAATTTGGCCTTGAAACAAATATTTCTATTTAACAGAGTGTCAGTTTGCTAGTTAACTAGAAACTTATTTAAATGCTGTTTGCAATATCTTATAGTTCGATTGGATGGAACTGTTTTCTTTTTTGCAACTGTAACTTCATATGGATTCATGGACCATAAAATTCTATTCAACCAATTACAAATGTATCCTTCATTTTAATTCACGGAACAGTTAATTCTAATCTTTTAAGCGAAGTTAATCTGTAAAATACTCAAACGTACAAAAGCCAATAAAAATATTTTTGCGACGGCTACATCATAAACATATATGTCACAAATATAAGCCTATTTTGTATTCTTTCTTGCTCCAGTTTTAATGATCATCACATTGTTTAGATTTTTGCATTAAAATATTGATTCTCATCATTTGGATTCGCAATTGTGCTTTCTATTATAGACATATTAATCTAATCCAACGCATTACTAATAGAATAGACTGTATGGCACATAATCATCGTAGTTTGTATAACTACGTATTAACTTCCTGTACGTCTATACATTCATTTGATGTTGAAGTCAACTCCAAGGTAGAGCATACACATTACTACAAGGACCCATTGTGATACAACATTATTTGCTCTCTTGACAAAACGTAAATCGTAACTTAATATTTTGTCTGAGCCAAGTCTGATCTTAAACATTTTCTTGCTAGCTGTAATTTAATGGCTCAAGTTGAACCAAGTAACCTTCAAATTACCAACAACTTAACTCCTATCTCAGGCACACAAAAATAACTCTATGAAAGTAACGGTGCGATCCATCCACTAATGCAATTTTTGTAAGAGATACAAAGTTGTGCATCGTACTAAAATGCAACTGGCTCCAAAATCCATGCTATATCTCAGGTTTAAGTTTCACCAAACATTTATAATTGCTACAGCAGTTGTGTAAGGGGGAAAATTAACCAATGGGGATTTCTTACTTTGTAATATGAATGAAAAAAATGTCTGACTGTCTGTACATCCTCAACTTATTACTCTTTTTCGAGTCAAACAACGCTTTTCAAGCATGGAAGAAACAAGGAAAAACAAACACAATTAATGGACAAATGCCACATTTTTAAAAGTAATGAGGACAAAATTTTATCATATGGCACTTACGAATTCCAAACTTTACACGTTGAATTGTTGATTCGTTTGTCACTATTATAACGCCGACGATCTTCAAACAAATCTTTGATGGCTGTCACACCGAGAACAAACATCACAGGTAACATAGCAATTTCTTTTCCGAAGGCATTGATTTGAGGAATCCAATTTAGCAGTACAATCGATATAAAATACAAATTCGCGAACCGATGAAACTGCTCGAATAGGTTTTTTGGTAGAAAGGATATAGTTGTGTACTTGGTTGTTGTGATACGATTGCTGGGATAGCTTCCATTTGGATGCTGGTCCTTTGAAATATCTGGAGATACAGTATGGTTAGGTACTACGCGCCTTACTTTAGGATTATCGGTTTCAGTTCGTTTCCAGAAGAAAATTTTGTTTTTCATAGGAGTTTTGTGTTGTCTAAGCGTATATATTGACTCTGATCTCGACGCCTGTCTGGAATGACCTCGCCAAGGGCTTTCCTTCTGAACTCCTGTTGAATTCAGTCTTTCTCGCTCTCTATGGCCTGCTGGCAAAATGAACTCCGTCTTGGAGGGGGCCCTATTATGGGTCTTCAAACCTTGAGGAGTATCTTCAACAATCTGCCCATGGGAGGCAGCCCTCGTATGACCTTTTTTCAAGACTGAAGACTTGGTCTCCATCCCTGACGAGGCATCATAATTTCGCATAGGTTGTATCACACCTCCATGACTAGCACTTCTAATATGGCCTTTCAATGCAGACTTTTGAGGAAGTTTCACTTGACCAATAGATGCTCCACTGACAGTACTTGTTCCTACTACTGAAGTATTACCGCCTGATGTGGAAACACTTGAAGACACTGAAACGCGTTGTGCTCCAATCACATCTTTATAAGCAGGGTTAAAACTAGAGATGTTAGAGAGGCTAGAACCGGCGACTGAGGATGAGGGCTGCTGTGGAGTGAATGTGCTTTGCAAACGGTGTTTCTCTCCTTCACTTCCAAATGCAGATGTTCCAAGCCCCAATGAAGATGTCTTCAAGAGTGGAGCCTTTCCTAGTTTGGAAGCAGAGTTTTTTCGGGCAACCGTAACGCTCGGTGTGACCGGAGGAACTGCACCTGATGGACAGGATACCCCATTTCCTCCTGTTCCGAACTCCTTCGACATGGTAGACCCACTTATGGATTTTCTTTCCTGACCACACTCTGAAGAAGTCCCTGCTGACAGAGCCACTGACAGCTGTGCCTCCTGCTCGCTTTCTGATTGCAGAGGATCGGGAATGGGAAACACGTACGTAGTCGCACGCGGTTGTACTGATGATGATGATGGGTGATCTTTCGAAGAGGACATCCTCAATACTCATCTGCAAATCCAAGAAATAACCATTAACATTTGGATAGAAATCACTCATATCACTCTCTAATATGTATACATGGCAAACAGACTAACACTCGCAGTTCATCCTTGTCAGCCACCTACCATACTTTGTCATATACAGCCTCGCTTATTGTTATTAGTGGTGCAAATTACCAAACCCCAATACATCCGATTAGATAAGAGACGACTCTCTTCCCCACCACGTTATTTCGTTATTTGTACGGCTTAAGTCAGCACTACTCCTGCCCAACTCCCTGTTACCTTCAATCACTGACAACCACAAAATTGGTTTTACCCTACAAAGGCTTGCATGATTCTGTGCAGTATATATCTGCAAAATTAGCCATGCTGACTTTGACACTTGCAAAAATAAGTAGTAGTAGAATCCAACCACTTCATTTCGCTGCTTTTTGTGAGTCAAATAATAATCGCTTGTTTTGTAAGGTAGATATAACACATGACATGTATTATGCATATCTTGTATTATCATTTTCACACTACGCATATATCATGTCATCAGGTGCTGCTACTCCCATCGCTTCTTTATAATACAGCCATCTAATTACACATTTACTACAACTTACTTTACCTTTCTTAAGTGGCGAAACAGTAAGAAAGGCTTTTCGATGTTTCACAGTAGTACTATATGCAATCCTCGATTTTGTACTTCGATTGCAATTCAAAATGAGTTGCACAATATCTCTACTTCCAGATACCAATCCGTTTTAACTCGGTCTTTTTCTACGCTGCTTCAAGCCGTTTTTATACCTAAAACTTCAGACCTGCATCAACCCATAAAAATGAGGATTCGTCGCGTATTTGACTTTTCGTGTTCGGGGTTGACTACAAAAGATAATCCAATAAGCTAATCAACATCACCAGAATATGATGATTCTAATTTTTAATTGCTTTTCACTTGTAGGCAAAGCCATAAGCATTCTTTTTCTTCAACTACTAACTATAGATGCAACGAAAGTGTACATACGTTGGAATTTTGGAAATGGATAGATTCCGTATGGCTTCATTGTCCAGCTATGCATGAGCAGCAATAATATGGTAAAGAAGAGATGACGATGATATTTATGGTTGTGGTTCATTTTACTCATGCAATCGTTCAAATAACTGGCATTGGTAATTGGTACTGGGAGAAAACATCGTATAAGTACAACGAATAGAAACTAGTTTTTGAAATGTTGCACTGCGTACCATTGCGAAATCTAATGACGTATTCTAATGACTCTGATGTATACATTGTTATTTTACACAGCACCATTGATCCAAGGAATGCACCAAGATACATTTCGCACACCGTCGTACTTAAACTAATTATAAATGGTGTATCCAGAATATCCAGTATTTCTAGCTTCGGTTTTAGCTTAAAAGTTCTATAACATTGATTACATTTTTTCCCGAGTCAATTTATACACAACTTATCGTTTGTTTTTAGTAAAGTGGACATACCAAGAATAAAACATTACTGCCCCAAACCATCGAAAATGATCATGGCAATTGTCATGAAATCATGATGCGATGTCTCTTGTAGAGACAAGCTAAACAAAAGAAGTTTGAGAAATAATCCGCTCAAGAGGTCTGAGTGTAACAATAGAATTCGCAACAGTTCAGTTGAATAAATCACAGAAAAGATCTAGATTTAAATCGTTTTTGCCTGAAGCAGTTAACAGGCTACTTTGGGATAATGTAATATTGGCAGGTTAAAACAGAATGTCTATAATATAATAATACTTCATTTAATACTTTCAAATCCTTTCGCTACTTTCACACTACTCTAATTCGCTTGAGTTTGAGTCGAGTTGCATGGAAGAGATCGCTTGCACAGTTGCATGCCAAATCTGAAACTTGAGACACACAAGAGAGCATTCAGCAACTCACAAGTCATGCTTCACCCTAGAAAACTTGCACATTGCGTCATTCCCATTCCATTGATTAGTCACCCATAATGTTGCCTCTTAACAAACTGAGACTCGGCATGTTCACGTTTGTCCTACTGATCTCGTCTTCTTTCTTCACTGTGCAGATGTCTTCAACGGCTAAAAAGGCTTAAATTTAACACCAGCATTCATTTTTTGTGGTTTAACTAACCGTGGACTTTTATTTACTATTTTAAAGCTAGTAATCTTATCATGTATCGTTAAAAACTGTCGATAAGTCAATAAAAACTTCTATATAAATACATGCACAAATAGGTACTCTTTTAGCCATTTTAAACTATAAAACTTAATCTATTGCGATCAAGTTTTATCCCCATCGCGATCTGACATAGTCAGCAAAGATGAATTTCAAAATCACAAGAGCAAAGTAGAGCCATAAAAATGATTCATTGGTTTTAAAGCAAACAAGTGATAGCTAGAAAGGCGATGATGCTGCATTAACAAGCGAAGTTTCAAAGTTAGCCTTTTATTAATTGTTCATTCCATGTGTACCAACTTCACTTATTTCAATTAAATTTAGCTTCACTCGAACCGTTGTTCTTTTCATGCATGACACATACATAAGCAAACACCACTTAAATCCATCGATTGTGCTTCAGCTGTACACAATCCTAACAACACTAATCCACGATGTAGTTTCCAGCAGCTTATATACCATTACCATCAATTACTTAAGTTTCAATCTACCAAATTGATACCTCCTCTCACTGGCACGTAAACCAGTTAATGAATTGAATTAATTAGTTTAATGAATACCGCACACCGAAATGCCCTAACATAAATCAATTAACGAATCTTTCTTCCAATAAGTCACCACAAGTGCTTCATGCAATAGTAACATCTCTGACGTCAGAAACTTGTAAGCCAAAAGCCAAACAGAAATTGAGAGTTCAAAGTATAATGAGGATAAGAATAAGCCTTTAGGTAACTAAACAATTATCCACCTCACATTTCAGCTATTTTAACTTTTCTAATGCCCAAACAGCTTTTGTATCTTATAAAAATTAAAACCCAGGTCTGTATTTTGGGTGAGTCACATGCTCCCATGAGCTGTTTTGCATCAGATCATAAAAACAACCGAATATTCACAAACCATATAGACAGGACCACACCTCATTTTAGCAATCTACTGTCAACCCACTAATTTACAAGATGATTAAGTTCAATCATCGAAGTAACTAAAAATCATTTCTAGTTCAAGATGTTATGAATCATGTGCGTCCTGCATTATGGTCATTGTAGGGAACAACCTACGCGTAACCAATTCAACATTAACACAGCTTGCTATAAGCTATACGGGAATGTTGTAAAGTATGGGACGATATCATAGTTGTTCGGGTGGAGTATTGAACCGACTTAAAAATGGTAAATATCGGTCAATACTTCGTCTTGAAGAATCAACCGGTTCCACCTTCACCTAATAACTAATAATCTGTGATGCTTCACCCCGTCACCTGCAGCACTCCCAGGGATTACGATTTAGGGACGGTTTACATTTACATATTTTAATTTTCATGTGTTCGCCAATTAAATCAGCGTAAAAAATAGCGATGGTACCTATAATGAATTATATTTCCCATTTTCCATCCAATAATAAGATCCCAATTGTAAGTTTGAAAACTCACAAGGCCATACAAGTACAAAAATATACATCCCCTTTTCCTGTGCTTACCTCTGGGGGCACTACTCATGTAAGGTAATGTTAATTTTCTGTTTTATTCTTCTAATTGTAAGTTTTTTTGGTGAGTATGAATTTATGTACATGACTGAATTCCCTTAAACTGTATTTTCCTTCCTCATACTGTCGTATGTATCGAATTCGTAGTTGTGCTGCTAGTTAGTCTGACAAAGTTACAAAACAGCAAAACAGGTTACTGTACATTACAAACATTACGCAAAATGCTAATGACAAGACAAGCCTAACAACATACACAAACTAACCTGAAATTAATCGCAGCATACCTTGCAAAATTGTTCACATAGACTATTACTAGATAGTTTCCCACTACCGTATACACCTTTAAAAATTACATGGGAATGCTACGCATATGAATAAGTTCCTGCTACAGAAAAACAATCAAGGCATGCATTCTCATTCGAAACTACGGAATTTCCAAAAAATCCGTTTTAAATTTTGACATCCACTACAGAAGCAGTTCTTCTTCGGTGACCTAACAATGACCAAGGTCTTAGCAAAAAGTAGGATTAAAAATCAAGTATTTCCGTTATTGTTCAAAATTAAAAGCTATTGATAGCAATACAGACTAATTAAAAATCTAAGTTCTCAGAAGCCACAAATGTTACATTAGTTTACGTCAGATTTAAAAAAGTACCCCACTTTATATTAACTCTATCCTTAGGTTTCTCCGGATTCGGTGAAACAGGTGCGTATTCCATTAAAATTCCAACATCAGGATCAATTCTGCATTTCTCTCCAAATAATCTGCAGTAGTTTTGCCGTTCTTTATCTTTTATTAGCTTTAACACTTCTCATATCAATGCTAATCACTATCGCTTATCCCTGCATGGCAGCAACATGAGCGTCGATTAAATCCTGATCAATTCCTATCCATTCATTTTGCCATGTACTGCATGCTATTCAATTCACCGAGAAATTGCTTTTGACATGATTACTTGTGTGATACGTATAATATGAGAGTCATTTCCCAATCAAACTTACATTATCAAACCTAACCCACACTCACACCACAACCCACACATATAAACACACACATACTAATTCATGTTCAATATGCAAATACTTTACACTATGTGCAGCACTCGCCCAATATCTAATGATAACACAAATGTAGGTAACATACTGCTTAATACAGACACCTTCATTACACTCTAATCTGTACAGACTAATTGTAAGAATAGCCAGTTAAAACTAATACGTATGTATGCGCCTTTACAGACGAATAAGGAAAACCTACCAAGGACACTTTTATTTGCTTCTTTCACCATTTATTTTATATCTTCTATTAAAGCAAACACTTGAAACAACATTTTACTAATTATATTATGGAACATACATCTCACGATAACAATTTACAAACTATATGTATGTAAAGCTGCTTACCTTTTGAAAGTAGAATGAAATTTACTTGAAATTAATTTCTCCTGAAAAAATGAAGACTTGGTTCTTTGAATCCATCTTGATCGTCTATATATTATGTAGTTTTCTAACAGTAGTTACAGTAGTTTCTTAATTCTCAGAAATCTCTACAATTGTTATGGAATACTTTTTTGCAATACTATGTCACTATTCATGTATATGCCTACGTTAACTAATAATTGTACGAATGTCTCCACCGAAGACGGAAGCTGATGATATTTTTATTTTTTCTCGTAATATCTGTTGATGAAGTTGATGATTTATCCCCTGAATTAATACAATATTTTATAGTAATTGACAATGTGTAAGTTTGAAACTGTGAACGACCACTCTCTGCTTATTTATTGAAGAATGCGGAACTCTCCGATTTGAACGAACTTTTCCTTATTATTATTATTAGTATTACAAGTTCCATTCCTCCATTATTATTGTTGTTGTTGTTTCCTATTGAACTGTTCTGCACTTAATAAGCAATAATAATAATAATAATATTACAGAGAGAAGAAATATAGTTTTGTTTCGTTTAAGCAACCAACACAATCGTCAATACTATTATAGCCTAATCAGGAATGATGTTGGTTAATAGAAATTCAAATCGCACTCTGTGAACTTAATGTTTATTGTTGTATTTAGGCCAGATTATTATTGCCAATTGATTTCACAAGTTGTTTCACACACTCACAGTTCAATATTGTATTTTGCGTTTCAAGAGTCTGGAAGCCAAATTATGTTGTGGAGCTGCTGTTTAATATACAAAAATACAAAATCTGTGAAGGAATATTATTATAATTATAAAGGTGAATATACCTTTACTTGTTCCGTGGACACGTGTCTTACTTTATATAATATTATAAATCTGGTTGAGTACACAGATACAGAGACTTTGTGAAGTTCTTGAAAGAAGCCACACCACTTAAACCACCAGCACCACTAACACTGCTGCTACTACTGCCACTGCAGCACTTTGATTTCCTGTATTCGGAAGAACTTTGAATTGGTGAGTGAGTCAGTCATCATCTCTGCTGCTGCTGCTGTTACAAGTCAAAAACATTCGGTGGTGGTGGTGGAAAGTTTGTATGGGAAAGCCAGAGAATGTAAATGAAGTGTGTAATAGCTAAAATAGCAGCAAGTTGAACTGTGTGTGTTTGTTTAAATGGAGGTGAGGCGTAGAATTAATTGGCGAAATCGGCGAGTTCTCTCTCTCAAAAATCTCTGGAGACGAGACGAGCTTTATGTTGGACGACGACGAGAGAGAATGTTGCGGTGGCTGTTAATGCTTAACTGATGATGATGATGAATGTGATGATGATGGATGGGCAATTGTTGGAATGGTGCACAGCTGTTGCTCATCGTCGTGTGTCGTGCTATTAATATAGGCGAAATAGCAAAAAATCCACCACGAGCCACAGTCGACCCATTCTACAACACCAAAGTACAAAGCTGATGCTGTCAAAAACCATTCACCAACTTCTACCATCCCTACACAACTATATATACACAGGCTGTGTCACATATCATCCCGTGTGCATTGAAAAAGCTTTGTCTCCCCCTGCAATACTACTAGCACTAGCACTGAACATCGCTGATGATGATGATGATATGGCTCTCCTTCTCTGTCCACCTACGCTAAATATGTGTTTTTGCAGATCGCTACATTCGCAACTTTTCATGAGGCAGCGACAGGCAGCAGCGTTTTCTGAGGCAGTTTAATCAGATTTTTAGTTGATTTATTATGCACTGTCTTCTTACGATCCGCAGATTATAGAGTTATGTCACCACTATGCTTACCTTTGCACATTATTAGGCCTATAGGTTTAAGCTTAATTTATACTTAATCATAGTACGAACTACGAACCTCTACAGGTGTTTTGTAAGATATTAAACTGGACATAAAGATTTTTGATAGGTGTGTACCTATCAAAAATTCGATATCTTTACATATGGATTAAACGGTTGGTTAAGAGTTTGATATATGCGATAAGATTGTCTAAAAGTCATTCTATTTGCTATATAAGTGCATATGTTGAGTGGATAACAGCCATTGACAAGAGATTTATTAATCTGAAGTTACACATACAAAAAAAACACATACAAACTAGTATGAAAACAAAATAGAGAACCGCAGGTTACGCTCTTGTACACTTCAAATTATAAAATTAAATAACAGTTATGATATGAAATAGTACAATTATTATAAAAGATGAGTATTTTACAATAAAATCTGACTAGTAGTATACTATATTCTGTAGTATTAATCACTGTTATGGTTGAACGTGATAGAACGATTGTACAGGTAGGTGAGCTCACATTTGATATTGATTCTTATTATACAGCCTTCAATATATGCACTTTGTTATCCCTAGCTCCGAATATTATTAGATCTTCAAATTGCACTAATGATGAGAAACTGTCTCTGTTTAGCTCATGATCGTCAAAACACTTTTCTTCTGTAACCACTTTGTCTATTTGATACGCAAGCAAATGGCGTGTTTCGTAATTAGAATCTGCAGGGTACGTAAGAAGAACGTGAGTGTGTTTGTTGACGCACACTGCTTCATTAGCGGAATTACGTCTCGGATTTCGTTTCAACGTTGATTTACACATATATAGTGGAGTGGTGTTGGTAGGATTAACGTAGAATTCGTATATTTTTTCTCCATTCGCATTGAATGTTAATACACGTCCACGCTTAGTGATTATAAAAATCTCAAGTGTTGGACTCGTGTCACATTTGTGAACAGTCGGAGGAAGTCCATGGTCTACTATTCGAGTATTTTTGTATTCCCACTTCTATGAAACATAAAGAATCAATTATGAAAATACTCAACATTTCCCGTTTTACATATTAAAATACCAGTTTTCCGTCAGCAATGTCTATGCATTTAACTCCATATTTAGTTCCACAAACAATTCCAACGCTGTCATTCTTCGATGTAAACCCAACTGGTGATGTTGAGTACGGGTTTTTAACATCTGTAGAAGTCCAAACTTGAGCAAGTTTCGTCGTTGTACTTAGGGCAATGAGACTGCCTATCGAAGTTGATATACAAACAACGTCTGAACTAACCACCAGGTTGTACGTTGAAAAGGTTTTATCTGTAACAAGTGCAGTCCAAATAGTTGCGAGATTCTGTAATGGAAATAAGTCACGATATTTTACACTGAAAAAATGCGATAACAAACAATAGTCAAGTTGCACAAAATCTTACTCTTGAATCCAAACACGTCACAGTATTTGTATCATCCATGCAGATAATCAAGTCTCCCATGTCAGTAAGCAATGGTTTGGTGCGTATTTTTCCAGGTGTGAGAGAGCTCGCAGTTATTTGACCATCAGCTACTGAGATGGCATAAAGACATTTGTTGTGACAGGCTAATAACACATACATTTAACATGTAATAATAGCCAGACATAAAAATACGAATAAGTGAAGGTAAGTTGAATGAAAAAAATAAACGAACCCACAAATACAAATGTTGAGTTCTTCGTAAAAGTAGCTTCCGCTTCAACTGCATCAGGCAGCGTAATGCACCACAAACAACAATTTTTATCATTGACACCTTTAACGCTGGTCTTCTCATCGACACCTTTAACGCTCGTCTTTATCTGATCTTGTACTTCTGGCAAAGAAATTGCTATAACATTACCAGAATAAGATCCGACAACTGCAACTCCCTCGAATAATCCTGAAAAAAGAAAACAGCAATCAACAATCAATCGAGTTATCAGGTTCTCGTACAATGTGAAGAATAATTTTCAGTTTACCTGAACGAGCAATGGCAACTTTCGCATCGACACACAGCTTAAGATCATATTCATATACGATAGTATTTAAAAACTGAGCTGGCGCATTGTAACAACTCCGAGCAATATTTCTGTGAAGCACGTGCATCTCATCTTCTTCTTTGACAGAAAGCGGGTTACGTCTGATAATATTCTTTCCCATAACAGGAAATTCACCATCGAATGGGTCAGGAACTAGCTGAGGGACATGTTCCAACCAAAGCCTATGATCTATTTCCAGTAATTCAGCTGAAATACCTCTTTGCGAAATGACTGATTTCAACTCCGCAACAACAGCACGAAATCTAAGAGCAAACATTGCTGAAAGAAGTCGATTTTCGTCTTCAACCGTGTAACTCTTGAGCTTCAAAAACTGGAACACGTTATCAATAACTTTCACGGCATCCAAAGATTTTCCACCCTAAAACAAGACCAACAGTTTTTGAATTTTTTACTTTAAATAAACAAGGCACACTGAATCCTTGAAACATACCAACTCTAAGAAGTTTCCCTTTCGAACGACGCGCGATGGTGGATTACCAGGAAGTAGCCTTGTCCACATGGACTCCATAATATCTTCAGCAATAGACAGGGGAACTTTATAGTCAATATTAGTTATTTTGGCTTTTGCTGACTTCCTTAGTGTTGCCAAAACTTGCCGAATATCAATTTTTCCATTTTCATTCAAAGGAATATGGTACATTGCAATTATACAATCTGGATAGTATGCCGGAGGTAACATTTCCAAGTCGAATCCGGGGAGAAAGTTCACTTGTATATCGTCTGTCAGTCCGAATGTGTAACGACAATTGAGTTTTGGTATCATCAATAAATAAATTTTGTTTTCGAAAAAAACACAGTGTGCAGCCTCAACAGCTCCAGATTTCATTGCAGCTTCATTTATGTAATGCAGAGGAACCTTCATGCCGCTTCTTTTGATAATGTTATCCACTCTGTCTTCAAAATGTATTTCGCCAAATTCATTATAGCTCCCAATATCTCCAGTTCTGAAGGAGAAGTTACTTAACAGTTCATCCGGTCTACAGGATAAAATGTTCATTGCTACTGGCACGATCCCAAAGTCGTTCAATATGGTACACAGTCTATGTTTGGACTCTGTAAAACAGTAGTGCAAGTATTCCTTATAATTTATAAAATATGGATCAAACCAAACTAATAAATAAATAATCGAGGAAATATGTCTCAATGGTACCTATCACAATTTCCCCTGATATTCCGCCGTCTTGATCATAGCATAATCCGATATTTGTATCACTCAGTGGTCGACCTAAGGAGATAGGAAAATCGTCATACGGATTTACAAGGCAGTATGACGCCCAACAAGACACTTCCGTGACTCCATACACATTGACAAAAGCACGTAAGTGACTATTCATCTTCTCATTGATCAGCAGTCTTAATTCTTCTTTTGAAGGACAGTTCTCTCCTCCGAAACTGATAACTTTCAGATAGGTTAAGTTGGCACTGAAAATTCCTAGTTTGGAGAAGTCTACTGCTAATCTTCGGAAGAGCGATGGCGTTGATGGAAAAATTGTCACTTTGTGTTTGTTGAAAATTTCACCGATTTTCACTCCATCCAGCTTCAAAAGGTTAGGAACGTATAAAATAGAAGCTAAAATACGAGAAAAATGTTAAATTTTAAAATAATGATATATTCATAAGCAATACATATATTTATATTTACTGTTTAATAAAGACTGTAGTACAACACAAAACTCACCTCCTGACCCTAACGCTGAAAATAATTCTACCATGGCTGGGTCAAACGTCGCAGGTGAACTAAACAAACGTAAAGTAAACATTAAAACACAAGTCATAACGCATAAGTTGGACAAATTAAAACACTGTAGTACACATATATAGTACAAGAAAATTACCTGCCAAATACAACATCATTTCCCTCACATTGCCACACTTCAAATATAAAGTCTCTTATATTAGGTACGATCGAAGAGTGAGGAACCAGAACCGTTTTCCTACTTCCGGTTGTTCCAGTGGTCTGCATGACATAAGCGAACTCAAACTGTTCAGGTATTTTGCTTAATAAACCAGCTCCCTCACTCCTACAGCTGTCCATTATGCGAAATCGTAATGCATAAAATATAAATTGATTTTGCTGGTTGATCTTGAGAACAAATTTGTCCACTACATCCAGATATCTGTTAATCCATGGCTCATTCTCCAAGTAAGCATTACGATCCATGATCGTATATTCAAGAATAATCTTAAGTTTAAGATCTGCAGCAGTCTCACAGTAGTCATCAGGTGAAATATTACAAACAGCTTTTCCCGTCCGCATGATTCTGCAAAAAAACGAATCTACTTTAAAATCCCTAGTTCAAAAGTTCTAATAGACTTCACAAGTATTCCCGTATCAGATCCTCATTACTTACCCTATTTGTACAGCGGGGAAAAGGTGGTTCATATCCATACATACTCCGACGCACCATCCATCCATGACCTCCATAACCCATTGTTCTACCTGTCTTGCCAAATCATGTACCTGGCCATAGGTCAGCCTAATTGGCCGTCGTTCACCATCGTTAAATATAACAGCTATATTATAAGGGTATTCTCTGAACTTAAAGTAGTTGTGAAGTTGTCTTTCTTCATCCACATCGTCGTCCCCACTTTCTCCGCTAAGATCATCACTTTGTGAAGAATCCCCAACAATCTCCCCATCCGCCATGGTTTTTTTACAATTTCTGCAAATCATACACAGGCAAGTTAAATTCAAACATTCGCATAGTATCGCATACTTATACATTGTACACACCTGAAAAATATCACACACAATTAAAATTACTTTAAAATCACAAAAAAAACAGTAATAAAAACTTACCACCGCTCGCGTAGGAGTTACGAATATTGTAATTTATAATGTTATTAATTTTTCAGTCGTTTTCCTCCGAGGACACAATGAAGAGATGATGAGCACGATGAACAAGAGCCGTTCTCTGCTCCTTCGAATGAGGAGAATCAGACATTTCAAACACAAACGAGTTCCCGCCAAATCGACCTTCGCTCATTTGCTCTCCGCAGGAGCATAGAGAGGAGAGAAGTCTCAAAGTGCCCCACCTCCATGTGCTCTACGCTTTGTACACAGGGAGCGAAACAATTCAATGTATTTTTTAATCACACCGACTTCTACTTCCAGACCAGAAGAAATCGGAAAGGATAAGTCTCTGCGAAGTGTCTACAAAGTGTATGAAGAACTGAAGTAGGATATTCTTATCGTTTGATAAGTAACTGATGAAATGGCGAATGCAGCTGTGATAGCTACGAGAAAAGGGCCACGTGCCATCCAGTTATACAAGAGAGTAAAGGAGCCTTTCAACCAGAGAATTGTGTCCCAACTTCCTCCTGCTTATCAAAAGTTCTTTCGTGAATGGGTTGATCAGTCCGATAACGCTACACCGGTTCATTGGATTCCAAAGGAAGAAAAGTGGAGTCGCAATCCGGAAACGGGAGAAGTGTAAGTTGATAGAGTTTTATTTGCTTATTGTATGTGTTGTACATGGTAATGTTTAATTTATGTGTAAATTGTTGATAAATTCAGGAAGCCAGTCCAAAATATACCGATTCCAGTGATGTATCCAAATGAAATCCATCAAGGGATATGGGGCGGTGAAGGAGTTGTAGAAGGTCTCGTGAAGAAAGGGAAGTATAGAAGTCCAGTACCAAAGTTTTGGGCCCCAAATCTAAAGAAGACTGTCGTTTACAGTGAAATTCTTGATCTCTATTTGTCTGTTGTTGTGACCGATAGAGCTCTTCAACTTATAGATCAAAACGCTGGGTTAGATAGTTATCTACTCAAGGTACGTGTTTTAAGTGTGTTAAGCACAAGTTCTAGTGTTTTTCCATCTCATCAAGCATCAATTAAATTTTAAAACCAACCAATTTTTACTTTCAGACCCCTGCGTATGATTTGCAAAGCTTACTGGCTTTGAAACTGAAGAGAGCTCTTTTACTGACTTTAGTAGACCGTACTTTTCCATTCTCAGACACACAGAAGCAAAATCAGCTTTTGGAAAAGTACAAGGAGTATTTAATGCCTGTGCGACATCATTTTAATTAATTTTTAATACAAAGCTTTCACATTATTTGCATTGAAGAGTTTTTTTAATTTACAGAGGGATGAAGCGGACTGGTATGGACTCAGCGTTAATGAAGCCAAAGCAAAGTACGATGCCATTGCCAGAGCTAAAAACAAACCTGTTCCATTAAAACACAAATTAAGACAAGATTTGTTGCTACAAATTGAAGAAGAAAAGAACTCTCCAGATGTAATAGAAGAAGCAACTGAACCCGAAAAAAGGTATGCAATGTACAAATTAAATATTTGTGTCAGATTATTCACTGCAAGTTTTTACTAGTATTTTTTTATTTTTTTATTTCTTGAAGGTCCTGGGTTAGCAAAATGAATCCGTTCTCCAAGCCAGCAAATGCCCCGTGAAAGTTAATATTTACCTTTAGTTAGTATTTAGAATTTATATTATA